>JAANMW010000666.1_pt1 | contig 40054 bp, 32 predicted proteins | sample 7279671 | NCBI WGS metagenome assembly JAANMW01 (sample SAMN14094541, study PRJNA606508) | bioreactor metagenome | isolation source: A lab-scale SPAN reactor treating ammonium-rich wastewater day 247 | place: Ireland: Galway | collected 2017-09-19 | reverse complement strand
CTATTCACGCAAGCTAGGGCGCGTCGGCGTCGACGTGAACCACCGGCCGATCATCGAATATGCTCGCACAGCGGCTGATTTCGAGCGATACCCCCGAAGCGCCGGCTGTTCTGCCAGAATTCGCAATGCGTGTCATCGACCTATTCCCGCCTGTGCCTGATCCGAACGTTACAGAAGACGAGGTATGACCGACTTCAATCACAGTACCTATATCAGCCCGTACACATGGCGTTACGGGTCGGAGGCGATGCGCCGCGTGTGGTCGCTGGAGACTCAGCGCAAACTGTGGCGGCGGATTTGGCTGGCGTTGGCCGAAGCACAGCAGCAAGCCGGCCTCGTCCGCGCCGATCAGGTCGCCGATCTGCGCGCTCATGTGGACGACATCGACATCGCTCGCGCGCTGGAGATCGAGGCCGAGATCCATCACGACCTGATGGCCGAAGTGCGCACCTATGCCGAGCAGTGTCCGGTCGGCGGTGGGATCATCCATCTCGGCGCAACCAGCATGGATGTCGAGGACAACGCCGACGCCTTGCGCCTGCGCGATGCCCTCGATCTGATCGTGGCATCCGTCCGCGATCTGCTGCGCATCCTCGCCGACCGGATCGAGGCCGAAGCCGACCGCGTGTGCATGGCCTTCACACACCTCCAGCCCGCCGAGCCGACCACCGTCGGTTACAGGCTCGCCAACTACGCGCAAGACCTGCTGGCCGACTACACCGACCTTGTCCGCATCCGTGCCGGAATCCGCGGCAAGGGGTTCAAGGGTGCGGTCGGCACCGGCGCGAGCTACGCCGAGCTACTGCGCGGAACCGCCCTGACTCCAGCCGACCTCGAAGCGCGGATCATGCAAACTCTCGGCCTCGACGCGTTCACCATCGCGCATCAAACGTATCCGCGCCGGCAGGATTGGGCGGTCGTCAATGCGCTGGCCTCCGTCGCCATGACCGGCTATCGGCTCGCCTTCGATGTCCGTCTGCTCCAATCGCCGCCGTTCGGGGAATGGGCCGAGCCGTTCGGCGCCAAACAGGTCGGCTCGTCGGCCATGCCATTCAAGCGCAACCCGATCAACGCAGAGAACGTCGACAGCCTCGCGCGGCTTGTCGCTGCCCTGCCCCGCGTCGCGTGGGACAACGCCGCCCATCATCTGCTGGAGCGCACGCTCGACGACAGCGGCAACCGGCGCTCGATGCTGCCTGAGGCGTTCCTCGTCACCGACGAGATCCTGCGCCGGCTGAACCGGATCGTATCGAATCTGCGCATCGACGCCAGCGCCGTCGCGCACAACCTACAGCGCTACGGCACGTTCGCGGCCACCGAACGCGTGCTGATGGAAGCGGCCCGTCACGGCGGCGACCGGCAGGAACTACACGAGGTGATCCGCGAACACAGCCTCGCCGCATGGGATGCCCTGCGCGCCGGTCAGCCCAATCCGCTCCCCGATCTGCTGGCGTCCGATGATCGCATCACGCGCCACGTCGATCCAGCAGCGGTGCGCGATCTGCTCGACGCCTCCGGCCACATCGGTGACGCGCCCGACCGCGCCCGCCGCCTCGCCACCTCCATCCACAGCGCACTGGCATAAGAAATGAACCACAGAGATCACAGAGATCACAGAGCGTATGGGGTTGAAAGATGATCAACGATGTCAACAGGCTTAGCCATCGTGTTATCGGAGCCGCGATTGAGGTTCACCGTCATCTCGGGCCGGGTTACTTGGAGTCCGTCTACGAAGAAGCGTTGGCTGTCGAACTGGCAGAACGTGCAATACCCTTCTCGCGCCAGCACATTATCACCGTGAACTACAAGGGCGCAGCGGTCGGAGAGTCACGCCTCGACTTCCTAATCGACCATCGGCTTATCGTCGAACTCAAGGCTGTTGACGACTTTCATCCGATACACACCGCACAAGTCATCTCGTATCTACGGGCGACGCGATTGACGCTCGGCTTGCTGATCAATTTCAACGTAACCACCCTGAAAACCGGAATTCGTCGTGTCATCCTTGGCTAATCCTCTCTGCGTTTCTTTGTGTCCTCTGTGTCCTCTGTGGTTCATCTTTTTCTTGTGCATCTCGAAAGGCTGATATGCTCACGACCGACCAATTGATCGACGCGATTCCAGATGCGCTGGACGGCGTGGATGTCCCCGGATGGGGTGCGCGTATCCGCGGCAAGGTACGCGATATTTACACCAACGGCGACGTCCGCGCGCTCATCACCACCGACCGGATCAGCGCGTTCGACCGCGTGCTGGGGCTGATTCCGTACAAGGGTCAGGTGCTCAATCAACTTAGTCTGTGGGGGTTCAATCAAACACGCGACATCGTCCCCAACCACGTCGTCGCCGCGCCTGACCCGAACGTGACGATTGCCCGCGAGGCCCGTGCGCTTCCGGTCGAAGTCGTCGTGCGCGGGTATTTGACCGGTGTGACGTCGACCAGCCTGTGGACGCTGTACCAAGCTGGCGAGCGCAGGCCCTACGGCCTCTCCCTCCCCGACGGCATGCGGAAGAACGACCCGCTTCCATCGCCGGTTATCACGCCGACGACAAAAGCGGCCGACGGCGGGCATGACCGTCCGCTGACCCGTGCAGACATCGTGGACGGCATCTTGCCGGAGTCGGTGTGGGGTGAGGTTGAGCACGCGGCGCTGGCGTTGTTCGAACGCGGCCAGCAGATCGCCCGGCGCGGCGGCCTGATTCTGGTCGATACCAAGTACGAGTTCGGCCTGATCGACGGTCAACTTACCGTGATTGACGAGGTTCACACCCCTGACTCGTCACGTTACTGGACGGCCGAGTCAGTCGAGTCGGGCCGTGAGCCGGAGCATCTCGACAAGGAATTCTTGCGCAAGTGGTTCGCGGCGCAGGGCTATCGGGGCGATGGCACACAGCCGCCCATGCCAGCGGAGTTCGTCGCGCAGGTCGCGGCGCGCTACATCGACGCCTACGAACGACTCACCGGTTCGGTGTTTGAACCCGCGCCCACGCCTGCCGCCCCGCGTATCTCGGCCGCGCTGACGCGCTGGCTCAACCCGGCGGGATGACAGCGGAGGGTGCGACCAATCGGCGCGCGCATGATACAATGGGCACACCTCGGCGTCTTCCGACCATGCACTCCATCCCATCCACCCCGTCCGGCTTGACCCTATAAGGCACTCAAACCGCATGACTGAATCGTTTTCGATGAGCCTCGACGACAGCACGCCGTTCGACGATCATCCGCACGAAGAATGCGGCATCTTCGGGGCCTACGTGCCGGGTCGTGAAGCCGCCCGCCTCGCCTTCTTCGCGCTGTACGCACTCCAGCACCGCGGGCAGGAATCGGCCGGCATCGCCACCAGCGACGGGATCGCCGCCTACTCGCATAAAGGCATGGGGCTGGTCAATCAGGTTTTCAACGAGGACAACCTGCGCCCACTGCACGGTCATCTGGCGATTGCCCACAACCGCTACAGCACCACCGGATCGTCGCACATGCGCAACGCCTCGCCGTATTTGATCGAGTCGGCGTATGGGCCGCTGGGCGTGGCGCACAACGGCAACCTGACCAACACCGCCGCCCTGCGCGAGCGTCTGCTGCATCGCGGCGCCGGCCTGAACAGCACGACGGACAGCGAGGTCGTCACGCTGATGCTGGCCGCCCCGCCGCAGGTGTGGACAGGCGTCGACCCCGATGTGTCGAGCGAACAGCTCGATCTGTGGCAGCAGCGCATCCGCGCGTTCATGCAGTTGGCCGACGGTGCATACTCGCTGACGATCCTCACCCGCGATGCGGTGTACGGCGTGCGTGATCCGCATGGATTGCGCCCCTTGTGCCTCGGCGAGATGTCCGACGGCGGCCACGTGCTCGCCAGCGAAACGACCGCGCTGCACACCATCGGCGCAGCGTTCGTGCGCGAGGTTCAGCCGGGCGAGATCGTCAAGCTGGACGCCTCCGGCCTCACCTCGGTGACGGGATGCGCCCCACGGCAGCGCGCGTTGTGCAGCTTCGAGTACGTGTACTTCGCCCGCCCCGATTCACGCCTCGAAGGGCAGATCGTCCACGGCGTGCGTCAGCGGTTGGGCCGGCAGCTCGCCATCGAACAGCCCGCCGACGCCGACATCGTGATCGGCGTGCCGGACAGCGCGGTGCCAGCGGCCATTGGCTACGCCGCGCAGATCGGGCTGCCCTATACCGAGGGATTGACCAAGAACCGCTACATCGGCCGGACGTTCATCCAACCCGACCAGCAGCTCCGGCGCGATACGGTGCGCCTCAAGTACACGCCGCTGGTGGACAACCTCGCCGGCAAGCGGGTGGTGCTGGTCGATGACTCGATTGTGCGCGGCACGACCTCCGGCCCGTTGGTCGCGCTGATCCGCGATGGCGGCGCTTCCGAGGTGCATGTGCGCGTCTCGTCGCCGCCGGTGCGCCACCCGTGCTTCATGGGCGTCGACATGGCGACCAAGAGCCAGCTCATCGCGCATCGGTTTGACGAACGGCGCATCTGCGCGGAAATCGGCGCGGACAGCCTCGGTTATCTCTCGCTGGAAGGGATGCTGGACGCCATCAACGAAGGCGCGGATCAGCCCAGCGGCCACTGCGCGGCGTGTTTCAGCGGGCGCTATCCGATCACCATTCCGGCGTGGTTGTTCGATGAAGACCGCACGCCGCAAACCGCCTACGGCCAAGGCATCTGGGCGGAGTAGTCAATGCGTTACAGGACGAACGGACGATGCGCATGACGGCTGTCGTCATTCTGGCGGCGCTCATCCTTACAACGCTCGGCATCATTCCCGCCGTGGAGTGGCAGAACGTCGACTGTGGGATCGCGGATACGCTCGCTTATCCAGTGGACATGGAACGCTATCAACTCGTGCAGGGATTCAGCGTGCCCAGCCCGCGCCATCAGGGCCGTTATCACACCGGCGAGGACTACGCGATCCCCGGCGGCGCGTCGTTGGGCGAGCCGGTGCGCGCGATCGGCCGCGGCGTGGTGACGTACAGCTATACGCTCGGTTGGGGACGCGATGCCGGCGTGGTGATCGTACGCCACACCCTGCCGGACGGCGTGCACATCCTCAGTCAGTACGGGCATATCACAGCGTCCGACGACGTCCCGTTTCCGCTGATCGGCGCGTGTGTCGAGCAGGGCGATGCGCTGGGCGTGATCGCTGACGTGCGCCCCGCCCCGCATGTGCATCTTGAGATCAAGCTCGCTCTGCCGGACGCACCCGGCCCCGGCTATTCGTGGACGCTGCCCGAAAACGACGAGCCGCAGTGGCGTATGCCCTCGCGTCTCATCGAGGCGTATTCCAACTGAGCTGGAAGTGCTGAGTGATGAGGGACTGCCATGAGCGCTGAAGGCGGCAAACGCCTCTCGGACGCTCGGCACGGACTCGTATTGCCGCGCCCCTATTTCACTGTCATTCCACATGGATTGACTCGCCACGTCGGAGAGGCACGCCGAGGGATGAGGTCTACGTCCTCTTTGGAATGCCCAAGCGGCGGTGTTCGACCAGAATACAGCGATCCATCACCAGTGGGATACCGGTTTCGGCAGCGATCCGGTCGGCCTCAGGATGCGTGACGGTGAACTGGCCCCACACCGCGCCGGCATCGACCCGCACGGCGTCGCGCACGATGTTCGGCAGGAACTCTGCGCGCCGGAACACGTCCACGATGTCAATCGGCTCCGGCACGCTGGCGAGGTCGGGATAGCAGCGTTCGCCGTCAATCTCGGTGAGTGTCGGGTTGACCGGATACACGACATAGCCCGCATCGCGCAGGTAACGGCCAATGCGATAGCTGTCGCGCGCCGGGTCGTCGGAATGGCCGACGACGGCGATCACACGCGCGTTTTCGAGCAGGTCACGCAGCCGGGAGTCGTCCACAGAGCCGGGCCTATGCGAGTTTCGCCAGATCGCTCAGGCTCTCAATCGACGTGATCTGCAAGCCCTCCGGGAAATTGACCGCCGGCGTCCCGACGGTGGCGATATTGAGGCCGGACAGATCAAACCCCTCGTTGGCGAGCGCGGCGAGCGCCTCGGCGCCGGTGCCGGCGGAAAACGGCGGCAGGATCAGCGTGCCGTCCGGATGCGCCTTGATCCAGCTCACCATGGCCCGCGCCGCCGGGCTGAGCACGACGTTAGGCGCTAACTGGCCGCCGGGGAGCGCGCCCGGCCCGCGCAGCGCAGCGTCGGAATCCGGGTTGAACACGCCGCTGACTCCACCGCCGCCGGTGGCCTGCGAGGTCTTGACGATGTCGGACGCCAACGCCTGCGGATCGCCCGCCCCGGCGACCAGAATGGACGAGTCAGGCGCGCCGGAAACGCCCGCGCCCGTGTCGTCGAACTCGGTGAACCACGGCGGACGCTGCACCGGGCCATCCGGCCCGTCAAAAAAGTCAGGCAAGCCGGTTTGACTGTTGAGCATTTCCTCAAGCGGATTGAAGAACCGGCCGCGCCCCATCCGACCGCCAATGTTTCCGGAAACCGGGGATTGGCCCATCTCGATCGTGCCCTCCGGCGGCACGCCGGTGGCGCCGGACGTGCCCATGCCGCTGCCCATCCACGCGCCGAACCGTTCAAAGAACCGGGCGCCGAACCCACCAAATCCCGTGCCGCCGCCAATACCAACCGTCCCAAGCGCAATGCTCGGAATCGTCGACAAGTCCAGATCACCCTCGAAGCCGTTCGAGATCATCTGGTCGGCGTCTTGGATCATCTCAATAGCGCGCAGCAGCGCCCACGCCGTATCACCCACGGCGTTATGCAGCTTGCGCAGCGCCGGAATCAGCAAACTCTCAAGCTCGAAACGGTACTCGTCGGCGCCTTCGCCGATCCATGCGCCTTCATCCATCAACCGCACGCAGCGCATGGAGCGTTGAAGCATATCCTCCACCTGCTGCGCGTGATCGCGAAAACGGCGCGCCGCTTGTTCGATATCGTCGTAGTGATAACGGATGTGGTCGTTCATGGTAGGGTCGTATCCTCTCTGGCCCAAGATCATTATACACAGTTTGTTGACACGCGCTTTGTCACGATACAATGACGCACATCCGTTCGGTTTTCTAAGGAACGCAGTGATAAGCGCACGCCCCTCGCTCACAGCGGTGAAATGGCCGGCGGTTGGTTCGCATCCGCGTATGAGGAACGGCGGTTGAGCGTCAGCAAGATGCACGATCACGAACTCGACATCGACACCGGTCTCGTGCGGCGTCTGCTGGCGGATCAGTGCCCGCAGTGGGCGCATCTGCCGCTGGCGCGGGTCGCGTCGTCCGGTACCGACAACGTCTTGTTCCGGCTCGACGACTCCATGGCCGTGCGCCTGCCGCGCATCGACTGGGCGGCGCGCATGGTCGAGAAAGAACACCGTTATCTCGCCAAGCTGGCGCCGCATCTTCCGCTGCCGATCCCGACACCGTTGGCGAAAGGCCGCCCCGCGCACGGCTACCCGTGGCAGTGGACGGTCGTGCCGTGGCTTGACGGCGCGAACGCATTCGACTCGCCCGTGACCGACCTCACGCAAGCCGCCGCCGACCTTGCCCGTTTCGTGCGCGCGCTGCGCCAGATCGACGCCAGCGATGGCCCCGGCTTTGGCGTGCACAACGCCGGGCGCGGCGAGCCGCTGCGCAACCGTGACGCCGCCGTCCGCGCGGCGCTCAAGCAGCTTGACGGCATGATCGACACCCGCGCCGCCCAAGCCGCATGGGAGGAGTCGCTCTCTGCGCCAGCGTGGGACGGGCCGCCGGTGTGGATTCACGGCGATCTGCTGCCGGGCAACGTGCTCGTGCAGCACGGGCGCATCTCGGCGATCATCGACTTCGGCTGTCTCGGAACCGGCGACCCGGCTTACGATCTGATCCCGGCGTGGAGCGGGTTCGATCCGCCGGCGCGAGCCGCGTTCAAAGCCGCCGTGATAACCGATGACGCGACATGGCGGCGCGGGCGCGGCGCAGCGTTATCGGTCGCGCTGATCGCCCTGCCGTACTACAAAGACACCAATCCTATGCTGGCCGGTACGGCACGCCGCATTATCGGTCGGGTGCTGGCCGCATTCGACGGCCGTATGACGCTGTGACCCGGCCGCGCTTGGCTCGCCGCCGGATGCTATACTTGACGAACGTTACGCAAGATGGGATAGCCTCAACCGATGATCCGAACAACCGCGCTTTTCGTCGTGATCGGCTTTGCGCTGATCGGGTGTCGCGAATCGGCGCAGCCACCCACCGCCACACCGGAAGGCACGCCGCAGATCGACATCACCGTGGATACCGAGTCGACGCGGGTCGGCGATACCGTGCTGATCGTGACGGTGACGGACACCGCCGGCGCGCCGGTCGATGCGCAGGAAATCCGCGTGCGCGCCGACATGACCCACGCCGGAATGATGCCCGTGCTCGGACAAACGGACAGCGGCGAGGACGGCCGCTACCGCGTCCCGCTTCAGTGGTCGATGGGCGGCAGTTGGACGGTGACCGTCACCGTCGTGCTGCCTAACGGAGAGACCGCCGAGGATACATTCGACTTCGAGATCGAAAGCTGAGCGATGACTGCCGCGCCTGCCCGCCCCGCCCGTGATGTCCTGACCCTACCATTGATCGGCCGGATGCTCAAGCATCGCAGCGGGCGCGTGCTGCTGCAAATTCCGTTTCTGCTGCTGGCCGTGCTGCTGATCTACGACGGATTCACCGGGCCGCAGCGGGCCGCCGAGAACCTCGCCACCGTCGTGCCGTGGGTGCATTTTCGCGGCGTGGTCGTGATCGCGCTGCTGCTGTTCGGCAACCTGATCTGCATGAGCTGTCCGTTCACACTGACGCGGTCGCTGGGCCGCCGGTTCGCGTCGCCCAAGCGCCGGTTTCCGCGTGTGCTGCGCAGTAAGTGGATCGCCATCGCCACGCTGATCGCGCTGTTCATCGCCTATGAGTGGCTCAACCTGTGGGCATCTCCGTGGCTGACGGCGTGGCTGATCGTCGGCTACTTCGCCGCATCATTCATCCTTGAGCTGCTGTTCGCCGAGTCGGCGTTCTGCAAGTACGTTTGCCCGCTCGGATCATTCAACTTCGCCTACAGCAGCGGCGCGCCGTTGATGATCGAGGCCAAAGACCCGGAGCTTTGCAAGGTGTGCGTGGGCAAGGAATGCGTCAACGGGAGCTTTGCGCTGACGCCCCTGATCCGTGTCGACACGATCCCGGTTGCGGGGCGTCCGGAAGGACGGCAGGTGCAGGTCACCCATGATCGCGCGGGCGTGCTGGGCTGTGGCACCGAGCTGTTCGTCCCGCAGATTCGCTCGAACCTCGACTGTACGTTGTGCCTCGACTGCGCGCGCGCCTGCCCGCACGACAACGTCGCCCTTGCCGCGCGCCGCCCGTTTCGCCAGTGGTTTGACCCCGCCGCGTGGCCGAAACGGTGGGACGTGATCCTCTTGATCGTCGTCCTCGCCAGCGCAGGGATCGTCAACGCGTTCGGCATGATCCCGCCGGTGTACGAGGTCATCGGCCGCCTCGCCAGCGCCTTCGGACAGGTTGAGAACGGCGTCGTCACGCCATGGGGTGAAGCGATCGCGCTGCTGCTGCTGTTCGGCGTGCTGGCGGTGGTGCTGCCGGCGCTGCTGGTGAAAGGCGCAGCCCGCCTCAGCCGCACGCTCGCGCCGACCAAGTTCACCTACACCGATCGTGACGTGGCCGCCGCATTCACGCCGGCGTTCGTGCCGTTGGGGCTGGCGGTCTGGATCGCACACTACGGATTCCATTTCCTTATCGGCCTGTTCACCATCGTGCCAGCCGTGCAGACGTTCCTGCTCGACCACGGGATCACCGCGTTGGGCGAGCCGAACTGGTCGCTCAGCGGACTCACCGACACGGGCGTGATCGGCGTCGTTCAGGTCGTGGTGATGGTTGGCGGGATGGCGCTCAGCCTGCTGGTGGCCGAACGTTCGGCATTCCGGCTGTATAAGCGTAAGGCGATGCCCGGCCTGCTGCCGTTCGCGCTGCTGCTGTTGGCGATGATGCTGTTGGCGCTGCTCACCTTCAGCCAGCCGATGGAGATGCGCGGCACGGTCTTCTTCGATTAGGCCGCTGTTCGTGAGGCGTGTCAGGATACTGCCTGCACACGGGGTTCGCATCGCATCCCTCGCGCCGGCCCGAAGTCGGTCAAGTCGGCGCGGGCGCCAACACCCTGATCGATCCGTTACGATTAGCCGTGAGTCTGCGCTACACTGTGCGGTTGAGTTTTTCCGCGCTCGTGAGGAATGTGACGAATGCGAAGCATGATTATCGACACCGACACCGCCAGCGACGATGCCGTTGCCCTGCTGATGGCGCTGCGTCACCCGGACATCGACGTCAAGGCGATCACCATCGTGGCCGGTAACGTGCCGTTGAAACAGGCCAGCATCAACGCGCGCTACACGGTCGAGCTGTGCGGCAAGGAGACGCCAGTATACGAAGGCGTGTCGAAACCGCTGATCCGCGAATACTACGACGCGCAGTTCTTCCACGGGCCGGACGGCATGGGCGGCATGTTCTATCCCGCGCCGAAGCGCCCCGCGCAGCCCGGCCATGCCGTCGATGCGCTGGTCGAGACGATCAAAGCCAACCCCGGCATTATCCTCGTCACGCTCGGCCCATTGACCAACGTCGCGCTGGCGGTCGCGCGCGCGCCGGAGATCGTCGCCAACGTCAGCCGCTGCGTGGTGATGGGCGGCGCGGCCAATGTAGTCGGGAACATCACCCCCGCCGCCGAGTACAACATCTGGTGCGACCCGGAAGCGGCGCGCGCCATCTTTCGCAGCGGGCTGCCGGTCGAGATGGTCGGCTGGGAGCTGTGCCGCGGCGACGCCAATCTATTCGACGCCGACATCGACTACTGCAAGCATCAGCTCGATACCGTGTACTCCCACTTCGCCATCGACTGCAACATCAGCGCGCTGCAAACGAATCGCGAATGGCTGGGCGATCCGGGGATCGGCCTGCCCGACCCGGTCGCGATGGCGGTCGCCATCGACCCGGCGATCTGCACACGCGCAAGCAAGCACTACGTCGAAGTGGAATGCGACGGCGAATACACGCGCGGGATGACGGTCGTCGATGCGTTGGACGTCACCAAGCACACGACCGGTAACGTGGCGATGTGGTCTCCGCACCGCGCTAAAGGCGATCCGCATATCACCGTCTGCTGGGAGATCGACATCCCGCGTTGGAAAGACCTGCTGTTCGATTTGCTGCGTTAATCACCTCAAGGACAATCGCTCGACATGGTAGACATCGTCAGCATCGGATCGGTGTTCATCGATGACATCGTGTATCCGGACGGCCGCACTCAGATGGGGGTGCTCGGCGGCGGGCCGATCCACGCCGCGTGCGGCATGGTGATTTGGGACGAGCGCCCGGGGTTGTGCGTCACGATCGGCGCGGACACCGTCGATGCGATCCTGCCGCGCCTCTCCACCCACTGCGATACCGAAGGCATCGTGGTGGTCGATCTGCCGCAAATCCGCGCATGGCAGGTGTTCGAACACGACGGCACGCGCCATGAAATCCTGCGCGTCAAAGAGATCGAGCCATATATGACCGGCCCCGCGCCAGAGCAGCTGCCCGCGGCGTGGGGCGAGGATCCGACGCTCTACATGGTGCTCGCCGGCGGCGACTTCCTGCGCTGGCACATGACATACCCGCACACTGACATCATCTGGGAGCCGAACCAGTACTACATCACCGAGACGCGCGAACACGACATGCTCGATCTGCTGCCGATGGTCGACGTGATCTCACCGAATCTGTCCGAAGCGCGCGCCATGTTCGGGCCGCTAAGCCCGGACGCCATCGTCCACAAGATGTTGAGCGCGGGGGCGCGGGTTGTCGTCTTGCGCATGGGCGCGGACGGGTCGCTGGTCGCCACACGCGGCACCCCGCGGCCGATCTACGTCCCCGCCGTGCCGGTTGCGCACATTGTCGACGTGACCGGCGCGGGCAACGTCTATAACGGCGCGTTCACTGTCGCATGGCGGCGCACCGGTGACGCGCTCATCGCGGCGCGTTGGGGCGCGGTCGCAGCGTCGTTCTCGCTGGAATCGGAAGGATTGGTCAATCTCGACCGTCCCGACCTGATCGCCGAACGCGACCGGCGGCTGGCGTGGCTCGAAAGCCAGTGACGCGCACGCCGTATGGCCGGGCGCACAATCGGGCCGGTGGCCGCCTTCGCGCGGTGAACGCCGGGCAGGCGTGCGATTCGGCCCCGAGGGCTGCGCTATAATGCCGCCGGAGCAACCTGCGCCGGAGACATGCCGATGACTACGCCGCTGGTCGGAATTGTGATGGGCAGCGACAGCGACTGGCCGACCCTGCAAGCCGCTGCTGACGTGTGTCGTGAGTTCGGCGTGCCGTATGAGACGCGCGTCGTCTCGGCGCACCGCACGCCGGCGGACATGGCCGAGTACGGTCAATCCGCCCACATGCGCGGCCTGAAAGTGATTGTCGCCGGGGCGGGCGGCGCGGCGCACCTGCCGGGGATGCTGGCGGCCTATTCACCGCTGCCGGTGATCGGCGTGCCGGTGCAGAGCAAGGCGCTCAACGGCCTCGACTCGCTGCTGTCGATCGTCCAGATGCCGTCCGGCGTGCCGGTCGCCACAGTCGCGATTGGTGCAGGGCGCAACGCTGGGCTGCTCGCCGTGCAGATCATCGCCGCGTCCGACCCGCCGCTGATGCAGCAGATGATCGCGTATAAGGCGGCGCTGGCCGAACAGAGCCGCGCCAAGCGCCTGCCGGACGAGTGACCCGCGCATGGACTTGAGCGACACGCAGCCCAACCCGCGCCATGACGATACGCAGCCCACGTCACCTATCGGCGCGCGCCGGCCCAACACGCTGCTGATCCTCGCGGCGCTGGCGAGCGCGGCGCTGGCGATTGTCGGCGGCATCGCGCTGATCTCGACGCTGACTCAACGCCCGGCCCCGCCGCCGCTGGTGCATCTCACGCTGATCGTGGACGGGCTGGCGGAGGAAGTCACCACCGATGCGCGCACCGTGCGCGAGCTGCTCGAACGCGAAGGCATCACGCTCACCGGCAGCCTCGCCGTCGATCCCAGCCCGGATACGCGCTTACAGGCCAGCATGACCGTGTTGGTTGACGATCAGCGGCCGGTGACGCTCACCGTGGACGGCGCGACCAGCGTGTTCCGCACCGTGATCGAAAACCCATCCGACATCCTGCGCGCGGCCGGCGTCACCATCGACCAAGACGACGAGGTCATCGTCAACGGCGCGCCTGTCCAACCGGATCAACTGCGCCGCTACCCGCTGCCCGCCAACCGCATCTCGATTCGCCACGCCCTGACCGTCTCGCTCATCGACGGCGACCTGCCAGCCGAGTCGCTCATCACGACGGCCGACACCGTCGGCGACGCGCTGGCCGAGGCGGACGTGACGCTGTATCTGGGCGATTCGATCGAGCCGCCTGTCGAATCCGCGCTGGAGCAGGACATGCAGATCGTCATCGACCGGTCGCTGCCCGTCACCGTGGAACTGGACGGCAGCACGACCGTCACCCGCACACAGGCCGAACGCGTCGGCGCGCTGTTGGATGAGTTGAACATCACGCTCAACGGGTTCGATTACGCCGTTCCGCCGGTCAACGCCCGCCTGCGTGCCGGCATGACTGTGCGCATCGTCCGCGTGACCGAGGAGGTCATCGTCGAACCGATTGAGGTGCCATACGAGCGCGTCACGCTGGCGAACGCCGAGATGGAGCTGGATACCACGGCGATCACGACCGCGGGCGTCGCCGGCCGTGACGAGCGCCGCATCCGCATCCGTTACGAGAACGGCGTGGAGGTGCGGCGGTTCGATGAGGGTGTGGTGCGCGTGCAAGATCCGGTCAACGAGGTGTTGAGCTACGGCACGCGCCTCGTCTACCGCACGGTCGATACGCCGGACGGCCCGCGCGAGTACTGGCGCAAACTGCGCATGTACGCCACCAGCTATCACCCTGCGGCGCTCGGCGGCGACGACGTCACGGCCACCGGCGCGCGGCTGACTAAAGGCATCGTGGCGATCAATCCGCGCATCGTGCCATACGGGACGGTCTTGTATGTCGAGGGATATGGTGAGGGCCTCGCCGCCGACACCGGCGGCCCGCGCAGCACGCCATACTGGATCGACCTCGGCTACGACGACGACAATTACCGGCGCTGGTCGCGGTATGTCGACGTGTATCTGCTCGCCCCGCCGCCGGAAAACATCCCGCTGCTGCTGCCGTAGAACGCGTTGCCACCGCGTCGCTGCAAGACGGCGGCGAGATCGCGAAACCTTATTTCCCGCCGGCGTCCGGCACGAAGATTTCAAGGGCGCGTTCTTCAAGCTGAAGCGAGAGGTCAGCGAGTTCACCGGACGAAAGCTGAAGCGTCAGCCGCTGAAGCTCGCCCGACGCCACCAGCACGCCAATCAGCACGAGGAAGATACCGCTGATACGCTTGATCGTCTTCATGCGGCGGTTGAGCCGGCGCATTATTCCCTGCGCGCGGTCGAGCGCCAGCGCCGACAGGATGAACGGGATGCCGAGGCCGAGGCTGTAGGCGGTCAACTGAAGCGACGCGAGGCCGACGTTGCCCGTCTGCGCAGACAGCGTGAGGATCGAGCCGTACACGGTGCCGATGCACGGCGACCAGCCGGCCGAAAACACAATGCCCATGAGCATCGAACTGAGCAGGCCGCGGCCATCTTGATCCATCTGGCCGCGCGTGTCTTGATACAGCCCCATCTCGATGCGGGTTGTCGTGTTGACAATGAACTGGCGCGGGTTGGCAAACGCGCCGCTGGCGAACAGGGCCAGCCCGAACACCGCGGCCGAGAGCAGGGCCAGCGCATCCGGCCACACGGGCGCGCCGGTATACGCCGGTTCCCACACCGTCAGGCGGCCTGCGACCCCCCACACCAGCGCGATGACTCCGGCGATCAGCACACCGGCCACGATCAGCGCATGGGTGGAGCTTGCCTCGGCGCGGCGCGCGCGGTCGAACAGCGCCGGCAAAAATCCGCCGAAATGCAGGCCGAAGAACACGATCAGCAAACCGCCGAGCCGCCCGATGATCCCCGTCACGCTCGACACATTCTGCCCGCCGATCTCACGAATCAGCGCGGTCGTGATGACGCCCAGCAGCACAAAGACGATGGTGAACCCGAACACGAACGCCAGCCCGTGCAGGCCGAGCGCGAACCGTTCACCGAACGAGCGCGTCGCGACAGCGGTTCCACCGGGGCCGGCCTGCACCGCCGTGACCTCGGCGTTCTGGAGCGCACGACCGCCCAGATAACTGATATAGGCCGGCACAAGCGGCAGCACACACGGCGAGATGAACGAGATCAGGCCGAATACGAAGGCGATAGGGAGGGTAACTTCAAGCATTGGATTTCGGATCTCACTTTGCGCACGCAGCGTTGACGCGCCCAACCTCGCCTATTTTACTTCACCCGCCCCACTTTATGAACAGGATAACTGGCAGCTAGCATCGGCTAGCATCCCTAAATGCACCATGCCCAAACATGCGGTATCATGGTACCTAATGTTATCGCTGCACGGTGTTGATCGCCGTGTGTGGTTAAGGGCGGACTTATGGCGACCAAAGGGCGCATCCTGATCGTCGATGACGACACCGACATTCAGTTCATGCTTAAGTTCTACTTCACCGGCGTCGGTTACGAAGTCGAGACCGCCGACCACGGCCGTGACGCGATCGCGCTGGCCCGCCGCCAGCCGCATTCGCTCATCATCCTCGACATCATGCTGCCGGATATGGATGGCTTCGAGGTATGCCGCGAACTGCGCACCAACAACCGCACCAAGTACATCCCGATCATCTTCCTCACCCAGCGCGACGAGCGCAGCGACCGGCTGAACGGCCTCGAACTGGGCGCGGACGACTACGTCACCAAACCGTTCGACGTAGATGAGCTGGGCCTGCGCGTAGGAAATGCGATCCAGAGCGCCAACCAGATCGGCGAGATCGACCCGCGCAGCAAGCTGCCGACTGGCCGGCTGATCGAGGACTACCTGCGCGGCCTGATGCGCCAAGCCCGCCCGTGGACGTACATCGACGGGAAGATCAACAACTTCGACACATTCGCCGACGTTTACAGCTTCGTCGCCGCCGACGAGTTGATCCGCTTCACCGCGATGCTGTTGGCCGAGATCATCGAGCAGTTCGGCACGCCCGACGATTTCATCGGGCATCCGGGGCGCGACAACTTCGTCGTCGTCACGCATGCTGCCGATGCGAAGCGCTTGCAGGAGGAGATCGAGAACCGCTTCGCCAGCGGGGTCAAGCAGCACTATTCGTTCATCGACCGCGAGCGCGGCTATGTGCTGGTGCCGGACTCCAGCGGCGACCGCCGGGTCGAACTCATGTCCATGGCGATTGGGACGGTGAGCACCACTACGCACCGGTTCTCGGACATCCGCGAGATCACCGAACTCGCCGCCGAAGACCGCCGCCGCCGCGCCGCCGGGATCATCGAGAACGAGAGCACACGTTTCCGCAGCACATGGTAGGCCCATTCCCTAATCGCAAATCCGGCGTTTTTTGCGTTACACTGGAGGTTGTTGTAACACCGGTTTAACACCACACTACGGAACGCTATGAACGTCGCGTTGATATTGCTGTTGGGAGGAGGAGTCGTCACGCTGTGGCTGTACCTTTTCACGCGTCAGCGCAGCGCCGCCAAAACCGCCTCCACCGTCAAGATCACCGAACCCCTCCCCGGCGAGCGTCCCGGTGAAGGTCTGCTGGTCGTGCGCGGCCTCGGTCAGGTCGTACACGCCAACCCGACGTTGAAGAACTGGCTCGGCCTTAATGACGACGTCCCCGACCTCGAACAGATCACCCGGCTGATTCAGCCGCCCGACAACTTCCTCGGACTGCTCGGCTCACAGCGCGAAGCGGCGTTTCGCATCGGCGACCGCTGGATGGAAGCTGTTGTCTACGATGTCCCGCACGAGAGCGACCGCCGGTGCATGATCGTCGTGCGTCAGGTGGGCGCGAAAGACACCGACCAGACCATCCCGTCCACGTCGGCCGGGCTTGATTTCTCGCGCGCGTTCCGCGTCTTGAATCAGGCCTCGGAGCTGGTCGACATCACCGCCGGCGTCGAGCCGACCCTGCAAGCCATCCTCACCGTGCTGCACCCGGTCATCCACTTCGACGGCGGCGAGATTAACCTGTTCACCGAAGACAACGCCGCGCTCACCCCGCAGGCGTGGTTCGGTGACGCGCGCTACATCCTCGCGCTGTACGAACGCGGCGGCCAGTATCCGCTGGACGGCGGCCTGCCGGGTTGGATTCTTGAGAACCGCAAGGCGCTGGTGCTCAACAGCCCGGCCGACATCGAGGCGCTGCGCCCGATCGTCTCGCCGTTCCCGTATGCCAGCGTGGTCGGCATCCCGCTTGAGTTGGGCGCGCAGGTACTCGGCACGCTGCAGTTGTACAACGACCGCCCCGGCGCGTATTCGCAGCAGGACGCCACGCTGCTGCTGGCCCTCAACGACGCGCTGACGAGCACGATCAGCGAAGCCCAGCAGTATGCGCAGCAGGTGCGCCGGGTCGAAGACCTCGTCAGCTTGCAAGCGCTGGTCGAGCAGGTCTCCGGGCGCGGCGAATCGCGGCCGGAAGCGGTCTACGGCGCGCTGGCGAAACGCGTGGCCGAACTCAGCAGTGCGCAGATGTGCGGCGTGCTGCTCTATGACGAAACCCGCGGCGGCCTGACGGCGGCCCTGCCCTTCCACGGTATCCCCGACGCGCTGGCGCGGTCGCTGTTCGTGGCCCTGCCCACGGGAAGCGCCGCCCGTGACATCTTCGAACGACAGCCGTACTGGCTGGCCGGTGATCTGCGCGACGAGCCGCTGGCCGCCGAAATGGGCCTCGTGACCGTGATGAGCACGATCGGGATTCGCAATACGCTGTGGGTTCCGCTGCAAATCAGCCGCGACCGAATCGGTATGCTGGCGGTGTTCAACAAGCTGCGCGGCGGCGAGTTCACGATCCGCGATGTCGCCAACCTGCGCGCCATCGCGTCACAAGCAACGGTCGTGGTCGAAAGCACCCGCTTGCTCAGCCGTGAACAGCGCCTCGACGCTGAACTTGAGGGCCTTCAGCAGATGACGCTGGCGATCGGGTCGCTGGCCGCCGAGACCGATTTCTACCGCGCGCTGTCGGATCGCATCAGCACGTTGATGAACGTGCGGATGTGCGCGCTGCTGCTGTTCGACCGCGAGGCGCTTCAGCTCCGGTGCGTCGTGCCGGCGACCGGCCTTGACAACAAGATCGCCAGCGACTACGCCATCGACTTCGCCCCCGGCAGCGTGTTCCGCGCCCTGTGGGAAGACGAGGACAGTTGGTACACCAACAACACCGCCGCCAGCGCGCTGATCATCGCCGCCGGCCTTGAACCCATCGTGCAGCAGGCGCGTATTCAACGCACGATGTTCGCCCGCCTCACCCTGCGCGGGCAGCTCACCGGCGTCATCCAGATCGCCTCCCCCGATCAAGGGCGCGACTTTGACGACGGCGACGGGCGTCTGCTCACCATCTTCGCCACGCAGGCCGCGACGATCCTTGAAAACGCGCGGCTGTTCCAAGAGATCCAGCGCGCTTCGCAGCGGTCGGAATCGCTGCGCCGGATCGCGGAACTGGCCGGCGCGATGAACCGCCTCGACGAGGTCGCGCAAGACCTGCTCATGGCGATTGCCGAGGCCACCCTGTCGCCCATCGCCTATATCAGCATCCTCGACGGCGCCGGCAACCTGATCACGACGCCGGAGCGCGTTTACGGCGAAAAGCTGGAGAAGCCGACCGTTCAGAGCATGTACGCGCCGATGTTCCAGCACTCGGTCGTGATGAGCCGCCGGCCCTATCTCGGCAACGACGTGCTGAACGACGAGCGCGTGCTGCCGGAGTACAAGCGCATCGCCGGTGAGATGAACGTGCTCAAGTCGGTGCTGGTGCCGCTGGCCGTCGGCGACCGCAGCATCGGCGAGTTGGGCATCGCGAACCGGGGGCGCGATTACACCAGCGACGACATCGAACTGATGATGACGATTGCGTCACAGGTCGCGCCGGCCGTCGACCGCGCGCTGCTGTACGAAGCGACCGGTCAGAACCTCGCCCGCCGCCTCGAAGAACTCGACGCGGTCAGCCGCGTGTCGAACGAATTGACGCTGACGGTCGATTTCGATCAGATCCTCAACGTCATCCGCCGCGAGGCCCTTCGCGCGACATCGGCCGGAAACAGCACGGTCGCCCTGCTCGCCCCACATGAGGAATGGTCGGCGCCGGATCAACCCGTGCTGGCGCGGCGTTTGGGCGGCCTGCGCGATACCGTCAGCTTCGACACCATCGCGCCGATCGAACGGCAGGCGGTCATCGCCGGCGCCGAGCCGGTCTTGATCCATGATTACCACGCGCCAGACAGCCCATTCAGCCCGATCCCGCGTGACGCGCGCTCCGCGCTCTCCTGCGCCATTCTGTGGGTCGACACGGTCATCGGCGTGATCCATCTGTGGGACAATCAGCCGGAGGTGTTCGATGACACCGCCGCGCAGTTCCTCTACACACTGGCGACCAAAGCCTCGCTGGGTTACGGCAACTACATCCGCTACAACGAACTGCGCGAGCGTTCAGACGCACTGCGCCAGCGCGTCGAACAGCTTAACCGGATTTTCGAACTCAGCTCGGTGCTGTCCTCCACGACCGATCCGGTCGAGCTGATGGAGGCGGTCGCGTTCAGCGTGCAGAACTCGGCCGGCTTCGATCAGGTCGTCATGCTGTTGGCCGACGACGAATTCGTGCTGCACCGCGTGGCGCAGGCCGGCATCCCGGTCGATATCTTCCGCGAGAGTCAGGTCAGCACCTTGACCACGGCATCCCTGCGTGCGCTGCTCGACCCGGAGTATCACCTCCACGGCACGAACGTCTGCCTCATCCCGGCCGAACAGCGCAACCGCCAGCGCGATGCGCTTGAGACACGCTTCGACGGCCAGCGCGAAATTCAGGCATCCGGCCCCGAGACGTGGCACGACGGTGACCTGTTGGTCGTGCAGATGATCGCGCCCAGCGGCCGCACCATCGGCGCGATGCTGCTCGACCGCCCGTTCAACGATCTCAAGCCCGACCGCACCACCGTCGACCTGCTGGAGACCTTCGCGTATCAGGCCGCCAACGCCGCCGAAAGCACGACGCTCTACAACCAAGCGGTGCGCCTGCGGATGCTGAACGAAGCAGTCGTCAACTCGATCCAGCAGGGCATCGTCGTGATCAACGAAACCGGCCGGATCGTGACCATCAACCACACGATGCGCGAGGCGTTCCAGTGGACGGATCGCGCGATCGGTTACACGCTGGAAGAGTACCGGCCTGAACTAGCGCAGTTGATCGGCTATGCCATCGACGTCGTGCTGGCCGGCGGTCAGCCGCAAGAAATGACCGATGCCAGCACGTATGACCATGAAGACCGGCCGCAGACGCTCAATATGTACGTCTACCCATTGGCCGGCCAACAGGGCAGCGGCGCGGTGCTCTTGATCGAGGACACCACCGAGCGCCGCGCGTTGGAACAGGCTATTCAGGTGCGTGCCGATCAGCTTGGCGCGCTGACGCTCGCCAGCAACCGCGTGACCGCATCGACCGAGCGTTCGCTCGTTATCCTCAACGCAATGACCGAGATGCACCGCCTGCTGCCGTATCAGACGATGGCGGTGTGGCGGCGCGCCGGCTCAGTGCTGACGCTCGAAGACGCCGCCGGCGAATTGTGGGAGGGTGTGCGCACCGAGGCCGAGGCCGGCGAGGAAGCCACCCGTCTGCGCATCAACGATTATCTGGCGCTGCGGCAGGTCGTGGACAGCCAGCGGACGCTCGCGGTCAACCTGCCGCCGGATGAGCCGACCGAGTACGATCCAATGCCCCCCGGCGCAGAAGGCGCGCTCTCGTGGCTCGGTGTCCCGATGGTCAATCAGGGCAACGTCGTCGGCGTCATCGCGCTGGCAACGCCAGAGGCCAACGCCTACGACAGCCCATCCGATCAGAACGTGGCGTTTGCGTTCGCGTCTCAGGTCGCCAACGCCGCCTCCAGCGCCGAACTGTTCATGCAGGCGTTCGAGCGCACCAACGAGATGTCCACCCTGCTCGAAGCCGCGCAGGCCACCGCCGCGACCCGCGACCTGAACGAACTACTAGAGCTGATCGCCGGTTTGATGTTCGGCGTCGTCGAGGTCGATCAGTGCCTGATTATGGCGTGGAACGAGATCGAAGATAACGTCGAGATCATTCAGGACACCGACCGCTACGGCGATCTGTCGCGCCTGCGCGAGCGCGGCGAACGGCTTGACCTCGCCCAGTACCGCGCCAAGAGCAAGGTGCTCAAATCGCGCGAGCCGCTGATCCTGATCGCGTCCGACAACGAGGACGTGTTCGGGCGCGACGTAACCGAAATGCGCGAACGCGGCGAAACCCAGCGCGTGCTCATCCCGCTGGTGACGGCCGACGGCGCAATCGGCCTCGTGCAGCTTGAGACCTACAGCCGCGAGCCGCTTGAGATCACGCCGCAGAACCTGCGCATGGTGCGCACGTTGGGCGGTCAGCTGGCCGTCGGTATCCAGAGCGCCCGCCTGACTTACGAGATGTCGAACATGGTGGCCGAGTCGTTCGCGCTCAACGACCTCAGCCAATCCCTGTCGTCATCGCTGTCGGTCGAGCAGATGATGGACACCATTCGCACCCGTCTGCCCGGCGTATTGACCGCCAGCCAATTCTACGTCGCGCTGTTCAACGACGAGACCGGCACCGTCTCGTTCCCGATCGTCATCCGCGACGGCGAAACGGTCAGCATTCCGCCCCGGCCGCTGACCAACGACGAAGTCGGCTACGTGTACAAGAACAACCGCATGCTCAGCATCGGCGCGGACTACTTCACGCCAGACGAACTGCGCCGCAGCATTGGCATTCAAAACGGCGAGGGCGACTATAAGAGTTACATGGCTGTGCCGATCACGGTCGGCACGAAGGTGTACGGGGCTATCGCCGTGCTTGACGGTAAGCGCACGCGCGCCTTCTCGCTGAACGATCAGCGCGTGCTGTCCACGGTCGCCGCGCAGTTGGCCGCCGTGCTTGAGAACGCTAACCTGTTCGGCCAGATCAGCAGTTTGGCCGCCGATCTCGAACGGCAGGTCGTGGCGCGCACACAGGAGCTTGAGGAGGAGCGCGACCGCCTCGACACGCTCTACCAGATCACGTCCGAACTGGCGCGCACGCTCGACATGACTCAGTTGGAACACCGCGCGCTCGAAATGCTCGCCAAAGCGGCCGGCGCGGACGACGGGCTGATTATGCGCTTCGACGCGCTGACCGACGATCTGGTGACGATGGCGACGCTGAGCGACGCGGCCGAAGACAACGACACGCCGCACGCTGGTGAGCAGATCGGGCAGTGGTTGATCGACAACGGCCCCGAACTGAACGTCGGCGATCTGGAGTCGTGGCCGCACTATGACACCGACCAATCCGGCGCGGGCGCATGGCGCAGCACGGTCGGCGCGGTGCTGCAAGCCAGCGACGGCGAATCGCTTGGCGTGATCGTGCTGCTCGGCCGCGAGATGAACGCGTTCGGCGAGTCGGCGATGCGGTTGGTCGCCGCCGCCGCCAATCAGGTCGCCGCGACGATCAACAACGCGCAGTTGTATGCACTGATCCGCGATCAGGCCGAACGGCTCGGCCAGATGCTGCGCACCGAGCAGGAGGAGGCCGAGAAGAACGCGGCGATCCTCGATTCGATCTCGGACGGCGTCGTGCTGGCCGATGTCGACGGCAAGGTGATCGTGAGCAATCCCGCCGCACAGCGCCTGCTCGGCATGAGCGCCGACGAACTGCTCGGCCGTCCGCTGAGCGATCTGCGCAGCATCAAGGATGGCGGCCTCACGCCGTGGATCGACAGCCTGCTCGACAAGACGCAGGTCGCCCATGAAGACGACGCGCCGGTCGAGTTCCGCCTCACCCTGTTCGACTCGATCATCAACACCAGCACCACACCGGTGTTCAGCGAGGGCCGGTTCGTCGGGTTGGTGTCTGTCCTGCGCGACATCACGCGTGATGTCGAGGTCGACCGCATGAAGTCCGAGTTCGTGTCGAACGTCAGCCATGAGTTCCGCACCCCGCTGACGCCGATCAAGGGCTTCACCGAGATGCTTCTGCTGGGGGCGCTTGGCCCCGTCACCGATCCGCAGAAGAACACGCTTGGGATGATCAAGACGAACGTCGAACGGCTGACCGTGCTGGTCGAGGACATCCTCGACATCTCGCGTATCGACAGCGGGCGTGACACGCTGCGGGTCGGCGAGGTCAACCTCGCCGAAGTCCTGCGCGAGGCCATCGACAAACAGCGCAATCGCCCACAGCACAAGGACAAGACGCGCACGCTCAACATCGAGATCAGCGACGAACTGCCGCCTATTCAAGCCGACCGGCCCAAGCTGATGCGCATCTTCAGCAGCATCCTCGACAACGCCTTCAACTACACACAGGACGGCGGCACGATTGGCGTGCGAACTGCGCTCAACGGAGAACGCGTGCTGGTCAGCGTCAGCGACGACGGCGTAGGCATCCCGGAGCAGTACCGGGAAGCTGTTTGGCGGCGGTTCCAGCGCATCGACGAACACGCGCTCAAGCTGGACGTCAGCGGCACCGGCCTCGGCCTGTCCATCGTCAAGGAGATGGTCGACATGCACCACGGTGAGGTATGGTTTGAGTCGCAAGTCGGCAAGGGCACAACGTTCCACGTCGCCCTGCCGCTGGTACAGCCCGGTCAGGCCGTCAGCCTGCCGACAATGGATTAGCTCATGGCCCGAATTCTTGTTGCCGAGGACGACCGCGACATCCGCGAACTGGTGAAGTTCACGCTTGAACTGCTGAGTGATCACACCGTGATCGAGGCGGTCGATGGTGAGGAGGCGATCACCGCCGCGACCACCCAGATGCCGGATCTGATCCTGCTCGACCTGCGTATGCCCAAGCTGGGCGGACTGGAAGCATGCCGCCGCCTCAAGGCCAACCGCGAAGTCGCGGATATCCCGGTCGTCATCCTGTCCGCCCGCGGCCTCGACGACGAGGTGCAAGCCGGGCTGGACGCCGGCGCGACAGCGTATCTCATCAAGCCCTTCGATACTGCGCAGCTCGTCGCGGATGTCGACCACTTTCTGGCGCGGGCCTAGATGAGCGCGATCGCGGTCGGCAGCGACCTTGTCCATTACGAGACGCTTGGCCGGGGCCGGGCGGTCGTTCTGCTGCATGGGTGGATCGGCAGCTGGCGCTACTGGGTGCCGACCATGCAGCACCTGCATCTCAAGTACAAGGTGTATGCGATTGACCTGTTCGGCTTCGGCGACAGCGCCAAGAACCCACGCCGCTACCCGATTGAGGAACAGATCCGCATGGTGCAGTTCGTGCTTGAGGCGCTCGACCTCAAGCGCGCGGCGCTGGTCGGGCATGGGCTGGGCGCGTGGGTCGCGGCGGAAATCGCGCGGCGCGCACCGGACAGCGTGGCCCGCATGATGCTCATCAGCACGCCGCTGTACTCGCCCGTGGACTTGGATCACCGCGCGCCGCCCATGCGTATGCGATCCTCGGTCACGCCCAGTTCAATGGATCCCGGCAAGACGATCTACAACGCGGCGGAACTGCGCGGTGTGCGCCCGCTGGCGTCGTTGGGGCGCGGCGGCTACGACGATAAGTCGGGGAGCCGCCCCCGTCAGCCGGCGATTGTCGATCTCGGCCCCAGCGACCCGACCATCCCGAACGCGCGCCTGCTGAATCAGATCAAGCTGGAGGAGGCTGCCCGCGCGCAGGCCGAACGCCAAGCCGACACCCCCAATCCAAACCCGGAAAATCCGCTGTATCAACTGCTCGCGGCGCACTCGCCCGATTCCCTGCTGAACCGCTGCGTGCGCCGGACAGACGGGTTGTACAGCCGCCTCGGCCCGGACGTTTCCCGCATCGACGGGCGCGTGCTGCGCGAGACCGCCATCTTCTACGACGCCGGCCGGATGCTGGACAGCCTGCGCGTCGTCCCAGCGCCGACGGTGCTCGTGCACGGCCAGAACGATCCGCTGATCCCCTCGCCCGACGAGGCGGTGTGGAACTACCTCACTCACGAGAAAGAGGAATTGTGCGTCCCTATCCCGGTGCCCGGCGGGCATTTCCCGATGTCGGAATACGACAACTTCCACCGCCTGCTGACTGGATTTCTGGACGCGGACGACCTGCGCGAATTCGAGGTCAAGGAGCGCTGGCGGCGGCGTTCACGGTGACGCTCCGATGAGCGCCGCGCTGGTCTTCGCGAATGGCGAGCTGCGAACCGGGCCGGCCGTTTACCGGTGGCTGAACGCCATCGACCGTCCGCTCGTGCTGGCTGCCGACGGCGGCGCGCATATCGCCGCGGCCTATGAGCTGCGGCCCGACGCGATCATCGGGGACATGGACTCGGTTGCGCCGGGCTTGCTGGCCGAGCTTGAGGAACAGGGCACGCAGGTTATCCGCTATCCACCGGAAAAAGACGAGACCGACCTCGAACTCGCCCTCAAGGAAGCGGCGGCGCGCGGCTGTGACCCGATCATCATCATCGGCGGGACGGGCGGCCGGCTCGATCAATCACTCGCCAACGTGTATCTACTGGCGCTGCCGGAACTGGCCGGTCGCACCGTGCGGATGGTCGCCGCGCGTGAGGAGGTAATGCTGCTGCGGCCCGGCGCGCATACGCTGCACGGCAGCCCCGGCGATACCGTCTCGCTGCTGCCGGTCGGCGGGCCGGCGTACGGCGTGCGAACCGATGACCTCGCCTTTCCGCTGCGCGGCGAGACGCTCGAGTTCGGGCCGGCGCGGGGCGTGAGCAACGAAATGCGGGCCGACAGCGCGCAAATCTCGCTGGAACACGGCTGGCTGCTGGTGATCCACACGGACGGCAAGGCATGACGCGCGCGCGGATCGAGAAACGCGACCACGCCGGCGTGTACGTCTGGCACTACTTCGGCGATGTCATCGAGCAGAGCGACAGCCGCGTCGTCATCGAATCACGCATGGGGCGCGACATCCTCACCGCGTATGTACACTTCCGTCAGGGCGACCGCATGGTCGAGACGTTCTACGCTGACCGCTGGTACAACATTTTCGAGATGCACGACGTCGACGACGACCGGCTCAAAGGCTGGTACTGCAACATCTGCCGGCCCGCGCACCTGACCTCCGCCGACGACACGCTGCTGATTCAGTACGACGACCTCGCGCTCGATGCGTTTGTCGATCCGTTCGGGAACTTGTTAGTTCTGGATGAGGACGAGTTGGACGCGCTACACTTATCCGTGCCGCTGACAGCGGCGGTATGGCGCGGGATGGAGGCGCTCACCGATCATGTCGCGCGGCGGCTGATCCCGTTTCACGGTGTGATGAGGCGTACAAATGGCTGACCTGATAATCGAGACCGTCGATCTCGTCAAGCGATTCGGCAAATTCACCGCGGTCGACGGGCTGTCGCTGGAAGTGCCGGCCGGGTCGATCTACGGCTTTCTAGGCCCCAACGGCGCTGGCAAGACCACTACCATGCGCATGCTCACGACGCTGACGCGCCCGACCAGCGGCAGCGCTCGCGTCAACGGCTTTAGCGTCACGGACGATCAGATCGCCGTGCGCCGGTCGATCGGCTACATGCCGGACGAATTTGGCGTCTACGAAGACCTGCGCGTGTGGGAATACCTCGACTTCTTCGCGGCATGTTACGACATCGCCGAGGGCGAGCGTAAGAAGCTAATCAACGATCTGCTGGCGCTGGTCGACCTCGCCCACAAGCGCGAGGACATGGTGGACAAGCTCAGCCGGGGCATGAAGCAGCGCCTGTCGCTCGCGCGCACCCTCGCCCACGACCCCGCCGTGCTGATCCTCGACGAGCCAGCTAGCGGCCTCGACCCGCGCGCGCGTATCGAAATCCGCGAGCTGATGGTCGAACTCGCGCGCATGGGCAAGACGATCTTCTTCAGCACGCATATCCTCGCCGACGTCGAAAATATCTGCTCGCACATCGGCATCGTCGAGGCCGGCAAGCTGGTGATGCAGGGTTCGATGAGCGAACTCAAAGCGCGTCTGATGCCGCACCGCGAAATCTTCGTGACGGTCAAAGACGACACCGCCGCCGAATCCGCACGGGTCATCGCGCTGACGTTCGGAGGTGTGATCGCCGCGGAGGTACTCGAACCGAAGGGCGGCCGGTCGCGCGTGCGCGTGGACTATCAGGGTGACGACGACGGAGTCGCCGCGCTCAATCAAACGCTGACGACCAGCGGCGTAGCGATCCTCGGCTTTCAAGAGGAAGTCCAGAACCTCGAGTCCGTCTTTATGCGCGTCACACACGGAATCGTTGGATAGCGCACAAACCCCAGCGAGAATCAAACGAGGGACGCATCTGCCGCCCCTCGTTGCAGGTACCGAATAGCCTGTAACCCGACCTAGAACGGAATGTCCTCGGAAGTCTCTGGCGCGCGGCCCCCACTCTTTTTGCCGCTGGGGCGGAAGTCCTCGTCGCCGCGCTCGCCACCGCCGCCTTCAGAGTCGTCACGTCCGCCGAGGAACTTGACGGTGTGCGCGGTGATGTCAAGCGATGCGGCGGGCTGGCCGGACTTGTCCATATACGGGTTGGCTTTCACCTCCCCGACCACCATAACCTGACGGCCCTTCTTAACGTACTTGGCGACGACCTCGGCCTGATTGCGCCACACGGATACGCGGAACCACGTCGTCTCGTCGCGGGCCTCTTCACCCGTGCCGAACCGCCGATTGACCGCTACCGAAAAGTCACAAACGGCGACACCGTCCTGCAAATACCGCAGTTCGGGATCACGCCCCACATTGCCGACAATCGTGATCTGCTGATACATCGAACACTCTCCTTTAGCCGCTTCATCCACTGCGTGTGCTTCGTCCATGTACTCGGAGAGGACGTTACAAATTCAAGTATATCACCCGCTGTGCAGTAGAACAAGTATTCTACTGCACGCGCGCGTCAAATCCCCCAGATTCTCGCCTATTCGCGCTGCTTCATCGCGCTAATTAGCATCTTGATCTGCTCGGCCGGATTGCCGTTCAGCTTATACAGCTTCTTGCGGTTGACGCCGGTCGCTTTGAGCATGAACTCAAGCTCCGCGTAGCTTTCGAGTTTCTTGGCCTTGACGTCGTCGGCGTCCGAAGGCTGAACCACATCCAGCCCCTTAGCAATGGTCATCAGACGGTGGGCGTTAGCGAGGTACCCAGCCTGCTTCGCGCTGCTGGACTTGTCCGTGTTCGCGTGCTTTGCAGCGTATTGGGCAAGCCACTTGACTGGAGTGCTGCTGTTTGTTGTATTCTTCACCCCGAGATCACGATACTGTTGTTTAACGTTACGAATGAGCGCCGCAGCCGGTTTCGCCAGCGCGGTGCCGAGCTTGAGCGTGCCCGCCGTCGCCGTCGCCCCATAGCCGACCGCCATGATCGCAACGCCAGCGCCATACGCCGCGCTGGTCGCCACGCCCACGATGTTAAGGATCGAACCCGAAATCGAGATGACATTGGCGACGATGTTGATGACCGACGTCGTCACGGGTAGGGCTGCGCGTTTGACCCGTTTTGAATTGACGTCGATTAGCTGAAGCATCAGCTTGTCTTTGTCGTCGGCCTTCGCCAGCGCCGCGTTCTTATCGCTCCGCTTCTTAGCATCCAACACCGCTTTGCCGTCGACGCTAAGCTGACTCTTCAACGTGGCGGCGATGCGCGCGGCCTTCGCGATGCGTATCGCATGCCGGATGATCTCAACGACCTGCAGCAGCGTGTCGAGCAGTTGAATGCCGATGCTGATGGCCGACCCGATGACCGGCACCGCCGCAACGAAGTCCGCTGATTTGCCAGCAATATCAAGGAACGTGCGCAGGCCGGAGATCGTGCTCTTGCTCACGTTTAAGAAGTTCTTCAACACTTTAATCACGTGACTGGTGATATCCAGTACCTGATCGCTCTTCGTCCCTTCGCTGATCCCTTTGAAAAGCTGCATGATGCCCGACACGATCTTAGCGGCGGAAACCACCGTCTCGACCGATCCCCCCAGCGCGCCGAGAAAATCCGACACGCCGGAGAACCCGTCCGCAGCGCTCTTAGCGTCACTCAAATCCTCACGGTGGCGCGCGACGCCGCCCGCAACGACACCACCGGTAGCCGTGACCGCTTGGCCGATGCCCGTTGCTGTCTGGCTGCCCTGTCCGACCATGTCCATCGCGAGGTCGAAGCGCTGCCACCCATTCTCGGCCTCTTTCCAGTTCTGCACCGATGAAACAAATCCGACGATTCCGCTGGCTGCTCCCCCTACGGAAGCGAAACCCTGAAATGCCGTGGCCGCGATGCCCAGATCAGCGCGCGCATTGTCGTCTTTAACGAGAACGCGAAGGCCGCCCTCGTCCTTCTGTTTCTCGGCGAGCTGCTCCTTCTGCTTACCGTTCAGGCTGCTTTCCTCGGTATCGGACGGCAGTTTGTTTTCTCGCAAGAAATCTTGATATACCGCGTTGTATTTTGCGCTCTTCGGCTCAACCGTCAGATCACCTTTGAGACTGCTCGCCAGCTCAAGCCCGCCGGTGACGTCCGAAATCCCCTCAGAAGCAATATCCAGCGGATTCACCTTGTCATCGTCCCCCGCCGCTGGAGTCGTGGCCGAGATGTTGGTCGATCCCAGCCGATTCTGCATCTCCTCCAGCTCTGACTGGTTACGAACACGCGGGGCAGGAGGAGTTGTATTCGCCGGGGTTTTCTTCTTCGACCACCAGCCGCTAAACAGACTCCGGTTGATGACCGGTTGACCGGGCGTGGAACGGTGTGAGATCAACTGCGTCGCTGCACGGTTGCCAATCGTGCGCTGCAGCGCCGCCGCTGCCGTGGTCGTCGCGTCGCTGGGTGATCCCACTGCCAGCATGCGCATCACTTCGTCAAGGTCAGGCGTTTGCTGCGGTGCAGCGGTATGCTGCGCAGGCGTCTTCGACGTGTCGGGGCTTCTTCTAAGTTGTCTTGCGTGGTGTTTCATTTCAGCCTCGTTCTCCGAACAAAATTGGTGCGATATTGCGTATGCCCGGCGATCGAGGCGTGCTATGGCGCGGCCGGTACCGGCAAACGCGACGCCCCTGCCACAACCGAAACCGTGTCAAGCCATACAAATCCGCTGCCCGCCGTGGTCTTTACTTTCACCTTGACCTTGGCGATGGCAAAGCCGGGGTCTTGTCCGACGCTGTAGGGCGCCCAATCCAACGTGCCGGACGGGAAGTCGAGCGAGAGGGTCTCCGTCTCGCCGCCCGTGCCGATCAGCTTGGCTTTGATCTTACCGCTGCCGGCGGGGTTCGCTTCGGTCTTGATGTACGCCGAAACGGTCACACCGCCGGCAAGCGCGGGGCTGAGCTTGATCGTCTGTTTGAGCTTATCGTTCGTGCCGTTTCCCTTGAACCGATACGCGCAGTTACCTGCCTGCGCCACGATGACATCCGGGCCGAGCGCGTCCTCGGTGTTGCAGACCTGCTTGTCCTTCTGCGCGTCGCGCGTCCAGTACGCCGGGGTCTTGCCGTTGGGGCTGGCCGCCTCGAAGCCGCCGTTCTTGAGCAGATCGCCGGGCACATCCGACGGCGGCGGGGGTGACACGACCACCTCGAACGCCGTGCCGGGAATGTCCTTGAGCCGATTGAGATCATCATCATCCCAGCAGCCGGGGTTGGTCTCGCCGCTGATGAACCAGTTCGAGCCGTTGTCGGCCACGATCATGCCGTACTTCTTGAGCGCCTGCGCGATCGCCAACGCCTGCCCGTCGAGGTGCGAGATGTTGTAGCTCGCTTTGAGGCGCAGCCGCAGGCCCATCGGCGGATAGTTCGCGCCGGTCTCGCTCGACGCGAAGTGCGTGGCCGGGTAGATATATGCCCGCTGCGTCACCGAGAACGTCACCCGCAGCGCGTGGTCGATCGTGCCGGACTCAGCCTCGTCGCAGCGCGCCAAGCCGGGTAGGATCGGCAGGCCGGCGGCGTCGGCGCTCGTCCATCCATCCGGGCGCAGATCGTTGGAGCCTAACGGCCACACCGCCCCGCTGCCGGCTTCCCAATCCGTCGTATCGCTGCCGGTGTATTCCGCGTCGTACACCTCGTACAGCACACAGTTGGTCGTCTCCACGATCAGCACGTGGTGGTCGCTGCCGCTCTCGACGGGCGCGTTGGACGGGATCGGGTACGGGCCGGGGTCGCTCTCATCCGGGTAGTAGAATGAGATCGGCACCAATGGCTGGCTGGACGTGACCGTCGTCCACGGGATGCCATAGCTCGGGTCTTCGCCGAAATCGGGATGCACATAATCGCCGCCGTTGGCATTGATGTTGGCGATATAGTTGGCGCTGTTGGGATGCACCTCTGCGGTATCGACCGGGGTGTTCCACGCGTTATTCGACGGGAAAATCTGACAGCCGCCGATCGACGGCGGCGCGGCAAGGGTGACACCGAACACGGCCACCACGGCACATAAGGCCAGACTCAAGCGGAAAGCGCGCATCGCACACCTCCTGATAAATTGAGCACAGCCCCAGTATAGGGCAGGATGAAATCCGCGTGCGTTGGGATACTCTCATTTTCTGGTTTGACCACACAATTCTCGCTTCCCTAAAGGCGGCCCGGCCGCCGGAGCATAAGTATCGGCGCGACAGCACCCCAAGCCCGCCGCTACTCCGCTTCGACGCGCCGCCCGGTGTAGATCGACAGGTCAACTTCGACCGACCACGGTTGGCCGTCCGGCAAGATGGTGTGCGAGTTGAACTGCACGCCGATCAGGTTCGCCCCGGTCAGGTCGGCGCCGGTCAGGTCAGCCGCGTGACATAACGCCTGCCATAAGTTCGCGCCGCTGAGGTCGGCACTGCGCAGCAGCGCGCCGCGCAGGTCAGCGCCGGCCATGTGCGCCCGGCGCAGCACAGCGCCGGTCAGGTCGGCGTCTGCCAGCCGGATGTCGCGCAGATTACTGTCGCTCAAGTCGGCTTTGCTGAGCCGCGCTTTGACCAGATCGGACTCGCCAAAGTAGGCCCCGCGCAGGTCAGCGCCGGTCAGGTCGATCAACTGCATGACCGCCTTTGCCAATCGGACGTTCTGCAGCCGCGCCCCGGCCAAGTTATGCCCGCGCATCGACCCGTCTTGAAAATGCAGCCGTTCCTTCAGCTCCTCGATGGCGGCGAGCGCGGTGATGTTGTCGCTGTGGGCCGCGCGCGCCAACAGCGTCTCCCGTGAGAGGCGTGCGGAGATCTGCGTTTTGATCTTGCGACTGAGCCAACCCAGCATACGGAATACCTTCCTAAATCTCGCCATCTGTGCGCATAATGGCGCGGATGACGAACTCCGAACACCCCGCACCCGCTCGCCGCGCCTCATTTCTCGGGACGCTGGTGTTGATCGCCGCCGGAACGCTGGCCGGCCTACTGCTGATCGTCCTGCTGATACGCGCTTTCCCATCGCTCGAACCCGGCGGTCAGCGCTTCTTGTTCACCGACCTCGACGGCGACACGTTCCGCCATCAGCCGGGCCAAGTGCGCCCGCCCGCCGAAAACCGCGTGCTCGAGGACGGCGTGCGCTATGACGACGCTGACGGCTTTCGCCGCCCAGCCCGCACCGCCGACCATTACCCCATCGCCGTGATCGGCGACTCGTTCACGGACGGCGGTCAGACACCGTGGACGGATCTGCTGGCCGAGGCGCTTGACCTTCCGGTACGCAACCTCGGTTGGAGCGGATTCGGCCCCCTCGAATATCAGGCCATCGCCGAGCAGTACCTCGCCGACGATCACACATGGGTGCTGGTCGCCTACTTCGAGGGCAACGACCTGAGCAACATCCAGACCAGCCGTCAGCGTTTCGGCGATGGGCCGGTGACGCTGAACCTCACCAAGACCTTCGGCGCGCCGGTATCCTCCGTGCGCGAGTTGAGCGACTATAACGATATCACGATTGACCCGCAAGAACGGTATCTCTATCCACTCATCCATCACCGTCCGGACGGGTCGACGTTCGAGGTCGCATATATCAGCGATTATCTATGGTGGCTCAACGGCGAGGCGTCAACGTATGCCGACAGCCGCAACGTGCGGGAACTACGCGCCGCGCTGGATGCCATCCGCGCGGCGGCGAACGGCGCATGCGTCGGTCTGGTCTACGTGCCGAACAAGGAACACATCTACATGCCGCTGGCCGATCCTGCCGGCAACCGTCAGTACGTGCTGCAGAACGCGCGCGAGTTGATGCTCGGCGCGGATGGCTGGCTAACGCATGGCGACGTCGCGCCGGTCGACTGGGACACACTGGCCGCGCGCCTCGACAATCAGCGCGATGTCGTCGCACAGGTCGCGCAGGATGCCGGTTACGCGTTCATCGACCTCGTGCCGGCGTTTCAGGCCGCCGCGCCGCAGACGCTGACGTATTACCCCTACGACTCACATTGGAACTACGAAGGGCACAGCCTCACCGCGCACACCGTCTCCGAATACTTGAAGAACACGCCATGCACGAAAAGGCCATCTCAAGCGGGAAGTTGACGCTCAACGGAAGCTGATCGTTCGCGAGCGGTGGCGGTGAGCCGCCGTTAGCCGAACGCTTGCGCCAGTTGGGTGAACGGGCCAACCCCAAGCGCCACGAGGATAAAGACCAGCGCCGCGCCCAAGCACACATAGCCGATGACCGTCAGGATCATCGTCACGCATCCACGGCCGATGTCGAACCGGTACGCGACACTGATGCGCCACGCGAGGAACAGCACCGCGCCGACACTCAGCAGGCCAATCGCCAACGTCAGAATTTGCACGAAGTCGATCAGCGCGGCGAGAAACGCGGCGATGATGATCAGAATCACCAGCACCGGGTTGACCAGCGCATAGTAGAGGAACGTCTTGCGGATCAAGCGCGGCATGGTGCCGTTGCCGCCCAGTAGGGTCACAGCCACGACGTGAGTGACAAACGAGGTGATTAGGAATCCCAAGACGTTGCTACCCGCCGCGGCAGCCGCGTACCCTGCGACGCTGACCACCCCCTGCTCACCACTCGCCGCTTCCAAGATCGGCCGGAGCGCCTGCACCGACGGATCGTTAGCCACGGCCGGACTGTTCAGATCGTAGCGGTCGTTCAGGAATTGGGCTAACAGGTAGATCACCGCGAAGCCGATGACGAACGCGATCACGAAGTAGATGAACAGGTCAAGCAGCGCCCGGCCAGCGCTTCCATCCTCGATCTCGTCGACCGTCTTACCCGTGCGCCCTTCCAGCACCGCCGCCGCGACCCCGGTCTTGCGAACCGCCGGCGCCGCCCCCTTTGACGACGTTCCGGGCTTTTTGCTCATCGAGGCGGGCCGGCGCTGTGTGCGCGGTTTGAGCAGCGCCGCCACAGCCCGATCCGGGTTCATGTTCATGATCTTGCCGGCGGCCTCGCGCGCGGCCTGATTCTCGGCGATGGCTGCCGACTTCTCGAATGCCTTGCGCAGGTTGGACTCGGCGCCAGCCCTGTCGTTGGTGTAGTGTGCCTGCCACGCCCGTTCAATGTATCGCTCTGCCCATTCGAGGTCTTGCTGGGCGGTGATGTCCTCCTGCGACGGCGGCGTATAACTCGCCAACACCGGGTCGTCGACAATAGACGAATGACCGGCGTCCGCGCTGCTTTCGAGTTCTTCCTCGTCTTCTTCGAGGTCGTCCCACGGCATTTTGAACGGCTTGACGTTGACGACCGGCGCGTGTTTGTCGATATAGATCGCCGCCTTGCGCGCCAATTCGCGCAGGGTCTCATCGGGGTCGATCTCAACCACGCGCGAGAGGTGCGGAATGGCCTCGCGATCTTTGGTGCGCCCAAGCGCGATGATCGCTTCGCGGCGCTGGCTCGCATTGATGCTTTGCAGTTGACTGATTAACTGACGGTCGACCACAACCTCACCCCCTTGCTCGCCAGCCAGCGATCCCTACGGCACGACCACCGGGGTCAGCGCGAAGATACTCAATTGGTATGAAAGGTCACTCAGGTAGGCTTGGCCGAACGCGGCAAAGCAGATCAGCCCGAGGACAGCGGAGAAGATACCTGCTAGGAGAATCGCCGCACAGCCACGGCCCGCGCCAAAGTCGTACGTCCGGCCAATGCGCGCGCTGTAACCCATCAGCGTCCAAATCGACAGGAAGAAGGATACAGCATAAATCCCGATTCCGAGCGCTGGCTCGGTGATGAACGGCATGAACAGTCCGCCGATCATCGCTACAACAGAGAGCGCCGTCATGATGCCCAGAAACAGCGCGGTCTTGTGAATGAGGTTCGCCAGCGTGCCATCGCCGCCGAGGATCATGCGTGCGGCAACATGAATGAGGAAGGATCGAAACAGCAAATCCACAATTGTTATCAGGCCGTAGATCAACGCGTACAACAGCGTGATGACGACCCCCGTCGTGACAAACTGATTGATGACGCCCGCCATCTGCGCGCTGGCCTGTGCGATCTGCGCCTGACGCAGGGGATCATTATGGATCAGGTTGGTGAACAGCATGACCAATGCCGCAACCGACACGCCCACGATCACCGCGTTAATCAGGCCGTACAGCAGCAGGTCGATCAGTGCCGCGCCCCATCCGGCCGGAGGCGCCTCGTCGCGCACTTCCTTCTCGATCTGCTGTTTTGACTTGGCCTTGAATTCATTCTTATCGAACAGATCGAGGATCGAGCCGTCCTGAACGGCCTTGACCGCGTCGTCTTTATACAGGCCGGAGACAGTCGCCGCCAACCCGATCGCATAGGCGTCGTACTGCAAGTTCGGGTTGAGCTTGAACGCCTCGACCAGATGCTTCGCGGCGCGCGCGTTCAGGCCGTCGAACGCGGCCCGGCCAGCCATTTCCATCGCGCCGCGTGCTGCTTTCTGGCGTGACTCGGACACCTCTTGCAGCCCGCGCGGTTTGGGCTGTGGCGGCGCGTCCGCTTCTTCCGTCTCGACGGGCTGAGGTTCCTCCGGCCGGTTCGCGTACTCGGCGAGAATGCTGCCCGACGCAAAGCTGGGACGCGCGCTCTTTTGAACGTCCGCCGCCGGGGGTTCGGCCTCGCCGGGGTTGTTGCGCTTGATGTACGCGATGGCCTTACGGGCCAGATCGCGGACGCTCCCATCGGTATCGGCACGTTCGACCGCCTCAAGATAGCGCAGCGCTTCCATGTCTTTGGTGCGGGCGAGCTGCTGAATAGCGGCCTTGCGTCGTTCAGGCTGGGCGCTGTCCAACGCATCGATCAGTCGACGGTCTACCATGGGTCGCGGGTCTCCGAGGGCCTTAGCACGTCTAATTCTAATCTTATCTTCGCCGTAAGCCAACTAAGTGCTGGCATCGACTGTGTGTATAATGTCGGGAAGTTGTTATGCGTTCGCACGTGCTATGTTTCAACCGCCTGAACCGCTGTACGACGCGTATCCCGATCCCGGCTTGCTCGCTGCCGATGTCGTGAGCTTGCAGCTCGACGCGCTGCAGAACAACGACCTGATGCCGGACGACGCAGGAATCCGGATCGCCTACCGGTTCGCATCGCCGAACAACCGCGCGGCCACCGGCGATCTGGAGCGCTTCATCGCGCTGGTGAAAAACCCCCTGTACGCGCCGTTGATCGGGTTCGACCGCGCTGAACTCGGGCAGGCGCACATTGCGCTCGGCCTCGACGAAGCATGGCAGCAGGTATGGATCGTGCGGCGCATAGACGGCACGGCCGGGTTCCGGTGGGTGCTGTCACGCCCACAGCGCGGTGATTTCGCCGGGTGTTGGCTGGTCGACGCGGTCGTGCGGACGAAGTAGTCGGGTCAGACAAAGGAAAACTTACGGGTGCGGGCTGCTGCCGTCGTCATCGTTCTGCTGCTTTTTACCGCTATCGTGGCCTGTGCGCCGCTTCAAGCGCAGTCCGTCATCCCCAGCACGACCGAGGCGTTCGTACGTAATGCACACCTCGGCTTGGCGCATGTGAGCGCGCCGGACGGCGGCACGGCGGCGGAACGGTATATCACGGCGCTGTCGCTCGGCGCGTCGTGGAACCGCTTCCCCCTGTATTGGGATCGCATCGAGACATCGCCCGGCAACTTCCAGTGGAGCGCCTACGACCGGCAGATCGCCGACGATCTTCAGTTCGACTTGCAAATCAACGCCATCCTGCTGGGCCGGCCCGGATTCTACGCCGATGGCGAGCGCATCACCGGTATGCACACCCCGATCTTCGCCGACGGCACCGACACGCCCGCCGCCGACAAGCCGCTAAACCCGGACAATCCGTGGGCGCGCTACGTGTTCGAGACCGTCAATCGCTATAAACCGGATGGCGCGGCCGCCGCGGCCGGAATGCTGCCGCCCGGTGTCGGCATTCGCGTGTGGGAAATCTGGAACGAGCCGGACGTCAAGCTCTTCTGGTCGGCGTCGATCGGCGATTACGCGCGCTTGCTCAAGGTCGCCTACTTGTCCGCCAAGCAGGCCGACCCGAACGCCCAGATCATGTTCGCCGGCCTGCTGTTCGGCACCGAGGACAACTGGCTGGCGCGCGTGCTGGCGATCTTCGAGCAAGACCCACAGCGCGAGGCGCACAACTGGTACATGGACATCGTCGCCATCCACGCCTACGCCGATCCGTGGCGCACGGGATGGCTGGTGCTCAACGTCAAGCAGTCGCTGATCGCCTACGGGCTGACCCGGCCGATCTGGGTGACGGAGACTGGCGTGCCGGTCTGGGACGATTACCCCGGCCCGACATGGGCCAGCGATCCCGCGCAGCACCAACTGCGGGCGACCCAAATCCAGCAGGCGTGGTATGTCATCCAGAGCGCGGTGTACGGCTGGCACGAAGGCGCCGACGTGTTGATCTTTCACCAGCTTTATGACGACTGTGGCGACCAACCCGCCGGCACCGACTTCCCGCCGCACAACGGGACGCTGTGCGCCGCCGGGACGTTGTGCAGCGGCGATGCCCACGGCCTGTTTCGCAACGTGAGATCGTCGGTGTGTTTCTCGCAGCACCCGGTGCCGGGGTCGCCGCGCCCGTCCGCGACGGCGTATCTGCTGCTGGCGCAGGTCTTCGACAGCGGCTTTACGCCCCTGCCCGACATCACGCTCAGCGCCGAACAGGTCAGCACCGGCCAGCCGCTGGGCGTGTTCGCGGCCGCGTTCGAGATGGCCGACGGCCGGCGGATCACAGCGTACTGGAACCGCACCGCCACCGCCACGACCATCGCGGTCGACGCTGCCGGTTTCAACGCGCAGCGCGTCATGCTCGACGGCGACGAACTCTTAGCCCCAGACGAAAACGGCCAGTATCGTCTCGTGCTTCCACCTGCCATGCCCGACGGCTATCCAGAGCTTCAGCCCGGCGCCGATTCGGCCATCGGCGGCGCGCCGGTTCTGGTGATTGAACGCCCCGAAGGCGTGGTCGATCTGGTGCGGTTCCAACGTTCGTTAGGGCCGGTCGGCGTCCCGGTGGTGTCCGTGCCGCAAGCCCCGACGACGCCTACGCCCATCCCGACCATCGACCCGGCCAATGACACGACCGCGCCGCTGGCGTTCATGCGCCCGCTGCCCGACTCCAGCCCGACGACCTTCACGGTCGCATGGGGCGGCGCGGACAACAGCGGGATCGACCTCTACCTGGTGTGGGTGCGCGTCGACGGAGGCGACTGGGCGCCGTGGCTGGAGACGGAAGCGACCGGCGCGACGTATCAGGGCGAGCCGGGGCGGCGCTACGAGTTCGACGTGTGGGCGCGCGATCTGGCCGGTAATTGGACGAGCCGCACCGAGCTGGTCGCCCAGACCGCCACGACCGTCGAATGACGCGCTGAAGCCACGCATCCTCGCTGGCCTAACAATCACACGCGAATTTAGGTAATACTACTCATGCGCATCACTGAGACGCGCAGTATATTGAGTACAATATCTGTATTGGCATTAGGACAGCAACGGTTACTGAATGACTGATGTATTTGTAGCCACGCTGGGCCAGCGGCCAGAGGCCATCACAGTTGCGCTCGACGCGCTCATGGACTCGGTTCACATTCATCGTTCAATCATCATTCATACGGATCCACGCGCGGCAAATCTCGCCGACGCCTATGCGTCACTCAAAAGCGTCCTCGACACGGACTATTCGATTCCTGTCGAGTGGCGCGAAGTGCGGCACGCCGACGGTCGTCCCCTGTCCGAGATCACCACGCGTGAAGCGGCAGAGGGTTATTTCAAGCACCTGTATAACACACTGCGCGAGCTGAAGCAGCACTGCACCGTGCATCTGCTGGTCTCAAGCGGACGCAAGCCGATGAGCATCTACGCGACGCTGGCCGCCAGCGCGCTATTCGGCCACGCCGACCGGGTATGGGTGGTGCTGTCGCCTGACCACGTGATCGCCCCGGGTAAATTCCACATCAAATCGCGTGAGCGCCGGCACGTCCAGTTGGTCGATCTGCCGCTGGTCGCCGCGCGCTTCGCGCCGGGCATGGCCCCGGAAAACGTTGAGGAGTTCCTCACCCTTCGGCGCGACGCACGCACACTGTTCATGGTGAAGCTCAGCGACGAGGAGCGCAATGTCGTCGAAACGCTGATGAAGCATCCCTACTCCACCAACGGTCAGCTGGCGCTTGTGCTGGGCAAATCCCCGCGCACCATCGACAATCAGTTGAGCAGCGTTTATGGCAAGCTGGTAGCGTTCCTCGACTCCGGCGAGCATGTGAAAGACAAGAAGCGCCTACTGGTCGACTTCCTGCGCAACAGCGGTTAGCCGGCGTGGGTGCGTGCTGCAGCACCGAGAAATCCCGTTCATGATGGTTTGCATCGGCCATTGTCGCGCCTGCCCTGCCCTCCTATAATGGCATTGCATTCAACAATTTCTGAATGGATGGCAGCGTATGGCACGGTTCGTCTACCCGTTTACGGCTATCGTTGGGCAGGAGCGTATGAAGCGTGCGTTGATCCTCAACGCGGTCGACATGCGCATCGGCGGCGTGCTCATC
>JAANMW010000665.1_pt1 | contig 40077 bp, 40 predicted proteins | sample 7279671 | NCBI WGS metagenome assembly JAANMW01 (sample SAMN14094541, study PRJNA606508) | bioreactor metagenome | isolation source: A lab-scale SPAN reactor treating ammonium-rich wastewater day 247 | place: Ireland: Galway | collected 2017-09-19 | reverse complement strand
CGCCTGCGCCGTGGCGCGTCGCGCCACGGCAAGGATGCCGCCAGCGGCCGCCGGGTCGTTGGCCTGAAGAGCGGCCTGGGCATCGTCCAGAATCGCCGCCAGCGAGGCACGCAGCGCCGCGGCGCTCGCCGGACGGCGCGCCGCATCCTTGTCCAGTGTCGCGGCCAGCAGCGCGCGCAGCGCCGCAGGCAGCGCCGCGCCACCGAGGTCGGTCATCGGGATGCGCGGCGCCTCGCTGCGGATGCGCATCGCGTCCACGGCGGGATGGAACAGCGGCTCACCCGCCAGCAGCTCGCAGGCCATGGCGCCCAGGGCATAGACGTCATCGGCGACGGCGGGCGGCGCGCCATCGAGCTGCTGCGGGCTCATCGCCGGCAGCGTGCCGCCCCGGTCCCCGGCTGCCGTGCCGAAATCGCTGATGAGCCAGCGGCCATCCGCCTCGTGCAGCACGTTGGCCGGCTTGAGATCGCGGTGCACGATGCCCTGGCGGTGCGCGTGATCGAGCGCCTCGGCCACATCCAGCAGCGCGGCGAGCACGCTGCGCCACCCGGCGCCGCGGAGCTGGCCGAGGTCCCCGCCCTCGACACGGGGCATGACCACGCAGGCCGGCGGCCCGTCGATGAACTCCAGCGGACGCAGGATGCCCGGATGCACGAGCGCGCGCGCCTGCAGGAACCCGGCACGCAGCAGCTGCGCGTCAGCGGCCTCGTCACCGGCGATCTTCAGCGCCACCGGGCGGGCCTCTGCCCCGTCCTCGGCGGCCCAGACCTCGGCGTGGCCGCCGCGGCCGAGCAGGCGCAGCAGCCGGAACCGCCCGGCCACGGTGCTTCCCGCCGTCAGCTGTGGCATGCGCGCTGGCGCTCAGCCGCTGGCGGCCGGCGCGGCGGCTGCGGGTGGTGGCGGCAGGCCGGTTTCCTTTTCATAGATCTGCCGCAGCAATTGCCGCCATTCCTTGTAGCGCTCCTCGGCGCTGCCGGTCAGGCGCAGGGTCTGGCCCTCGACCTCCACCACCAGCGGCTCGGCCTCCGCCTCCAGCGACTTGCCCTGCTCCTTCAGGCCTTCGCGGGCAATGCTGGCCTCGGCGGACTTGCCCATGCCCGCCTTGATGCCTTCGATGCCGCCCATGACGCCGACCATGGTGACGGCGCTGTTGCTGCCACCGGAGCCCTCGTAGAGCACGGCGCCGAGGATGGCGGCACCGCCGAGCAGGTAGCGCAGCATCGCCGAGCGCTTGAGGTCCTGGTACTTGATCGTCTCCTCGCGCGACACCTTGCGCCAGTCCTCGTAGGGACCGGTGAGATCGTAGTACAGCGAGGCGTAGTACTCGTTGAGCGTGTCGACCACCGCATACTCGCGCTCGCGCACGGCGCGCATGCGCGCCAGCATCGGGTCGTCGGCCGCAGGCAGCCGCTGCAGGCTGTAGATCCCGTTGCGGCCCTTCGCCAGGTAGCCCTCGAAGGCGCTCGGCACCAGGTCCGCCGCATAGCGCAGCTCCGCCACCTCGTGCACGGCCTGCAGCTCCCGCGCCGAGAGCTTGCGGCGCGCTTCCAGCAGGTCGTTGGCGATCTCGTTGTAGACGTTCTGGTACGGATCCTGCGTCCGGTCGCGGTACTTCGAGTAGGCCTTCTCGGGAACCCGCGTCCGGTAGGTCTTGTTCAGCCACTCGCGACCGGTGGCGTCCCAGGCGCCGGCGCGGATCACCACGTCCAGGCCATCGGACTGGTCGATGCGGCCCCAGACCAGCAGGTCCACCGAATCGGACTTCTCCGGCAGCACCCACACCGGGCCCCACTGGCCGCTCGCCTCCAGCGTGGTCTTGAGGTGGAAGGGCATGTAGCGCGCCTCGGCGCGCCGCACCTCCGGGAACACCAGGCTGTCGGCATCGGCGTCGCCCTCGGCGACACCGGGATCGAACAGCACGATGCCGACGTCGAGCAGTTCGGCCTCGGGCACCTGCTGCTCGGTGCGCTCCAGTGCCACCGTGTCGTACTTGATGTTGCGCGAGGTCGAGCACGCCGTGAGCAGCAGGACCGCCGCCATCGCCGCGACCACGGCAGCGGCACGCAACCAGCGGCGGTTCAGCACGGCCGCCACGGCTGCCTCACTTGCGGATGCCGGTATGCCGGCGGTACTGGTCCCATAGCGCCTCGCGTACCTTGGGGTCCTTCTCGGCGAGCGCCGCCTCGCGCAGCTGCCGGGCCACCTGGTCCTCGCCCGTGCCGTCCTGGGGAATGTCGGCGGGAATGTCCGGCGCCGCGCTGCCCGCCTGCTCCGCGCCCCTGCCCGAGGTGCCGCTGTCGGCATTGCCCGGCTGCTGCTGACCCGGACCGCCCGCTTCACTGCCACCGGCGCTGCTGCCCGTGTTGGCGGCACCGGCCTCGGCCGTGCCGCCGCCGGCGTTACCGCCCGGCATCCCGGCCGGTCCGGCGGCACCACCCGGACCGGTATCCGCGACACCGCCGGGGAAGCGGCCGCCCGCCACGCCGGTGCCCTTCACGGCGCCGGCATCCGCCGCCTCGCGTGACTGCGCACCCTGGCCCGAACCCTTGCCCGCCGAAGCCAGCACTTCCCGCTCGCGGGCGATCTCACCGTCGAAATCACCGAGCGACTTGTCGAAGGCACCCTGCGGATCATCGCCACCGCCGCCTGCACCGGCCTGGCCGACCTGGCCGGACTGGCTCGCCTGCCCAGCCTGACCAACCTGGCCGCCATGGCCCGACTGGCCATGCTGACTGACCTGGCCTGACTGGCCCGACTGGCCCGACTGGCCCGACTGCCCGGCCTGGCCAACCTGGCCTGTCTGGCCACTCGAGCCGCCCTGGCTGCTCTGGCCGGACTGGCTGCCGGACTGGCCCTGCCGGCCACCCTGGGTGCCGCCTGGACTGCCTGCCTGGCTGCCTGCCTGGCTACCGGCCTGGCCACTGCCCTGGGCGCCGGGCAGACCCGCCGTTTGCCCACCCGGCTTGCCCGCGGTACCGGAGGCACCCTGGCTGCCCGAACTGCCCGGGGGCGGGCTGCCCATGCCACCGGACGGGGGCTGCCCCGCCCCGCCGGAGGGCGACTGCTGGCTGGCGCTGCTGCAGGCCGCCAGCACGACCGCCAGCAACAGCCCGGTACCGGCCAGGCGGCCGCCGGAACGCGGGGCGTTGCGGGGAACGGTGATCATGGTGGCGATTATATCGTCAGGCCCGCAGGCCCATCGGTCGCCAATGGCGCGGGGCCGGCCGGAAACGTGACATCCTCCTGATCATTGGAAGCGCGCCGGCCGCGCGGGTTCCCCGCCCGGAACGCCAGGCGATGCATCGCTGCCCCGGCGGGCATCTGCTAGGGAAACTCTGATTTACCCCTCACGCTGAGGCATGATTGCTTCATCGTGGGGGAGGTCGTGATGAAACAGCAGACGCTGACGAGTTTCGAGAAGTTCGGCAAGACCACGCGACGGGCACAGTTCCTGCTCGACATGGACCAGATCATGCCGTGGCCGGAACTGGCCGCTGCGGTGCAGACGGTGTATCCGAAGATCAGCGATAACGGCGGGCGGCCGCCGATCCCGGTGGAGCGGATGCTGCGGATCTACTTCCTGCAGCTGTGGTTCAACCTGTCGGACCCGGCGGTGGAGGAAGCGCTGTACGACTCCCTGGCGATGCGCAGCTTCGCCGGCATCGACCTTGGGGTGGAAAGCGTTCCGGACGAGACCACGGTGTGCAAGTTCCGCCATCTGCTGGAGCGCCACAAGCTTGGCAAGACGCTGCTGACAGCGGTCAACGGCCACCTGCACCGCAGTGGCATCAAGATCGCCAGGGGCACCATTGTCGACGCTACGATCATCGGCGCCCCGAGTTCGACCAAGAACAAGGCCGGAGCGCGGGATCCGGAGATGCATCAGACGGCGAAGGGCCGGCAGTGGTACTTCGGCATGAAGGCGCACGTCGGCGTCGACAGCAAAACCAAGCTGGTGCACACCGTGCTGGCCTCGGCCGCCAACGTCGATGACCGGGATGCGCTGCCCTATCTGCTGCATGGGCGAGAGAGGCGGGTCTGGGGCGATCAGGGATATCAGGGGCAAACCGCCGTCATTCACGAGCGCGCCCCGAAGGCGAAAGACTTCACTAACCGCCGCTATCGCTTCCACGGTCAGGTCAACGAGCTCGAGAAAGCGAAGAACCGCAACAAGTCACGGGTGCGGGCCAAGGTTGAGCATGTGTTCGGCGTGATCAAGAACCTCTTCGGCTTCCGCAAGGTGCGTTATCGCGGGCTCGCGAAGAACCTGCACCGGCTGGAAGTCACCGCGGCGCTCGCCAATCTGTATCTGGTCAGGCGACAGCTGCTGGTAACGTAGGGGACGTGTCGATGAAGAGCGGGAAATGCAGCGTTTTGCATCGGAACGGGCCGCGAAAGACAGCAAATCTCGCGCCGCTCCCGCCTTCTCCTCGCCTGCCTTCCTCAGACTCGCTTTCATGACCGGTTTTTCAGAGTTTCCCTAGCATCCCGGCCCGCCGGAAATCGTCAAATTGCCCGCAAGGAGTCGCCCATGGCACCCGCCGACGCCCTGGCCAGCAACCTGGCCAATCTCAGCAGCAAGACCGGTGCCGAGGTGCACCTGAGCGACTGGCTCACCATCACCCAGGAGATGGTGGACGACTTCGCCCGCGCCACCCGCGACCTGCAGTGGATCCACGTCGATGCGAAGCGCGCCGCCGCCGAATCACCCTACAAGGGCACCATCGCCCACGGCTACTTCACCCTCTCGCTCTATCCCTACCTTCGCGGCCTCGTGGACGCGTCGAAGCCGCTGTTCCCCGGCGTGAAGAACATCATCAACTACGGCATCAACAAGCTGCGCTTCCCCAACGCGGTGCCAGTCGGCAGCCGCATCCGCGCGCGCTGCCGGCTGCTGGCGGTGGCCGAGGTGAAGAACAGCATCGAGCTCACCGAGGAATACACGGTGGAGATCGACGGCCAGTCGCGGCCGGCCTGCGTCGCCGAATGCGTCATGCGGCTGTACTTCTGAGGGCCGCTGCCGATGTCCAGTGATCTGATCGTCAGGCGCCGCGGCGCCGTCCTCCACCTCACCCTCAACCGCCCCGAGAAGCGCAACGCCCTGGCGCTGACCCTGCTCGACGAGATCGGCGCCACGCTCCGCGAGCATGCCGCCGACACCGGCATCCTCTGCGCCGTCATCAGCGGCGCCGGCGACAAGTGCTTCGCCGCCGGCGGCGACCTGCAGGAACTCGACGCCATCCGTTCGGCGGACGACACCCGCGCCATGAGCCGCCGCGGCCGCGCCGCGCTCGACCAGGTGCGCGCCTTCCCAGTGCCCGTCATCGCCACGCTCAACGGCCCGGCGCTCGGCGGCGGCGCCGAACTCGCGCTCGCCTGCGACCTGCGCATCGCCGCGCCCCACGCCGAGATCGGCTTCCTGCAGGCGCAGCTCGGCGTCACCACCGCCTGGGGCGGCGGTATCGACCTCGCCCTGACCGTCGGCGACCGGCGCGCGCTGCGCATCCTCGCCACCGCCGCGCGCATCGCACCGGCGCGCGCGCTCGAGATCGGCCTGGTCGACTGGATCTGCGCGCCCGGCCAGGCACTGGAATCCTGCCTCGACAGTTTCCTGGAGCCCTACCTCTGCCGCACCCGCGCCGTGCTCGAAGGCTGCAAGGCCCCCGTCGCCGCCGCCCGCCGCCGCGCCCACGCCGAACTCGCACCCGTCGAGGAACAACACTTCATCGCCAGCTGGACCAGCGAGGCCCACTGGACCGCCGTCGCTGCCCTGAGAAAATGAGAAAAGGTGCCTGACTTATTTTTCTGCGATGCCCCATGAAGAGAGGTGCCTGACCTATTTCCCCCGCAGCTCCCTCCTGAGGATCTTCCCCACGTTGGACTTCGGCAGCGAGTCGCGGAACTCGACGTGCTTCGGCACCTTGTACGCGGCCAAGTGCTCGCGGCAGATGTTGCGGATGTCGTCGGCGGTTGCCGTCTTGCCCGGCCGCAGCACCACGAACACCTTGACGGCCTCGCTGGTACCGGCGTCGGGCACGCCGATGCAGGCGGCTTCCAGCACCGCCGGGTGCAGCATCACCACATTCTCGATCTCGTTCGGATAGGCCTTCAGCCCGGAGACCGAGATCATGTCCTTCTTGCGGTCGACGATGCGCATGTAGCCGTCGGCGTCCATCACCGCGATGTCGCCGGTCTTCAGGTAGCCGTCGCGGGTCATGACCTCACCGGTGGCCGTGTGGTTGCCCCAGTAGCCCTGCATCACCTGCGGCCCCTTCACGCAGATCTCGCCGGGCTCGCCCACCGGCATCTCGCGCTCCTCGTCATTGCGCAGCGAGACATCCGTGCCCGGCAACGCCAGCCCGATGCTGCCGCTCCAGGCGGCGAGATCCGGACGGTTGGAGCTGACCACAGGGGAGGCCTCCGACAGGCCGTAGCCCTCGAGGATCTCGGTGCCGGTCACCGCGGCCCACTGCTTCGCGGTGGCCTCCATCACCGCCATGCCGCCGGCGGAGACGATCTTCAGGTGCGAGAAGTCCACGGTCTTCAGCTCGGGGTGGTTCGCCAGGTGCTGGTACAGCGTGTTGACGCCGGTGATGGCCGTGAACTGCCAGCGCCGCAGCTCGCGGATGAAGCCCGCCATGTCGCGCGGATCGGTGATCAGCACGTTGAGCCCGCCCTGCTCGGTGTACGCCAGGCAGTTACAGGTCAGCGCATAGACGTGGTAGAGCGGCAGCGCGGTGATCACCACCTCCTCGCCCGGGCGCTGCACGCCCGCGAACCAGGTATTGATCTGGCGCACGTTGGCCAGCAGGTTGCCGTGGCTGAGCATGGCGCCACGGGCGAGGCCGGTGGTGCCGCCCGTGTACTGCAGGCAGGCCAGGTCCGCAGCGCGCGGCTTCACCGGCTGCAGCGCACCGGCATGGCGCAGCGCCGTGTCGAAGCGGATGGCGCGCGGCAGCCGGTAGCGCGGCACCATGCGGCGCACATGGCGCACCACGAAGTTCACCAGCTGACGGCGCGGGAAGGCCAGCATGTCGCCGATTTCCGTGACGATGACATGGCGCACCGCGGTCTGCACCAGTGCCTCCTCCAGCACGGCGCCGGCGTTGGCGACGATGACGATCGCCGTGGCGCCCGAGTCCCTGAGCTGGTGCGCCAGCTCGCGCGCCGTGTAGAGCGGGTTGACGTTGACCACCACCAGTCCGGCGCGCCACACGCCGTAGAGCGCCACCGGGAACTGCAGCAGGTTCGGCAGCATGATCGCCACGCGCTCGCCGCGCGCGAGACCCAGACCGCCCTGCAGGAAGGCAGCGAAACGCTCGCTCAGGCGGTCGAGCTCGGCGAAGCTGATGTCCCGCCCGAGGTTGCTGAACGCCGGCCTCGCGGCGAATTGCCGGCAGGCGCGCTCCAGCATGCCCACCAGCGAGTCCGCCGGATCGATTTCGATGTCCGGGGGAACCCCGGGCGGGTAGCTCCGCAGCCAGATCCTGTCCATGAAATTCCCAGGGCTCCTATTCGATGGTCAGTTCACGCAGCAGCGCATCGGCGCCATAGATCTCCCCCAGCGCCAGCACCATCACGGCCGGGTGCACCGCCACCGCGCGGTTCAGCGCCGCGTCGTAGCCATAGTCGCCACCGATGGAATGCAGGTTGCCGTCGAAGATCAGCCCGACGAGGCGCCCGCGCGCGTCGATGACCGGGCTGCCGGAGTTGCCGCCGATGATGTCGTTGGTGGTGGTGAAATTGAACGGCGTGTCCAGGTTGACCCGCGCCTGCGCCTGCAGCCAGCGCGACGGCAGGCGGAAGGGCGGCTGGCCGGTGGCGCGGGCGTAGAGCCCGTCGAGCCGGGTGAACGGCGCCACGTCGTGGTCGCCCTCGCGCCAGCCCTGCACCGCACCGTAACTCAGGCGCAGGGTGAAGGTGGCATCGGGGTAGCTGCGGGTGCCGTGGATGGCGAAGCGCGCCCGCGCCAGCCGCTCCTCCGCGGCGCGTATCGGCGCCTCGACCTGGTCGTCATGGCGCCGCCGCAGGGCCGCGGCCTCCGGCTCGAGCCGCAGCGCCAGCGCCAGCAGCGGATCGTCCGCCGCCTCCACCGCCGCCAGCCCGCCATTCCACAGCTGCTCGCGGAAGGCCGGATCCGCCAGGCGCGTGTCGCGCACCAGCCTGGCGGCCAGGTTGCGCGGGGCCTCGCGCCCCAGCGCCAGGCGCACCGCCGGGTCATCCACCCCCAGGTACTCGACCAGCTTCTCCAGCGAGTAGCCGAGGCGCAGCGTCTCGAATGCCGGGTACACCGGCTGCGGCGCCAGCAGCTCCTGGCGCAGCTGCGGGAGGGCCGTTTCGCTGAACTCGCGCCGCCGCTGCTCGTTGGGCTTCTCACGCTCGATCGCCGCGCGCACCAGCAGGCGCGCGGCCGAGGCCAGCTCGCCCTGCAGCGCTGCGCCGCGCTCGAGGAACAGGTAGCGGTCGTAGAACGCAGCGTAGCCTGCCAGCGCCCTGTCGATGTCCGCCCAGGCGCCGGATGCGGCCCTGAGGCGCGGATCGGCCGCCACCGCGGTCCGCAGCGCCTGCTCGTCCTTCTCGCGCGCGGACATGAAACGGTGGTCGAGCAGCGTCGCCATCTGGTTGCGCCGGACCTTCAGCGCATTCTCCAGCGAGAACAGCGGCGCCTCGGCGATGCGCGCCGGCTCCGCGCCGCCGCTGGCGAACTGCAGGTAGCGGCCGCGCAGCTCGGCGGCGCGCAGCAGCCAGTGCCCGAGCTCGTACTCGCGCTCGAAGCGCAGCTGCGCCACGGTCTGCAGGCGCTGCGTGCTGCCGGGATGCCCGGCGACGAACACCGCCTCGCCGGGCGCGGCGCCGGCGCGGCGCCAGCGCAGGAAGTCCGGCGTCTGCGCGGGCCTGCCATCCACGTACAGGCGCAGCAGCGCGAAATCGAGGTCCCAGCGCGGGAAGCGGAAGTTGTCGAGGTCGCCGCCGAAGAAGGCGATGTCGGCTTCCGGCGCCAGCACCAGGCGCACGTCGGCATAGCGGCGGTAGTGATAGAGGAAGTACTGCCCGCCGCCATACAGCGTCACCGCCTCGCAGGAATGCGGGTCGCCGCGGTGGCGCCAGTCGTCCTCGCAGGCCTGCTCGAGCCGGGTGAGCGTCGCCTTGCGCCGCTCGTTCGCGGCCGGTCCGGCGCCGTCGCCCACGGCGGCCTGCACGGCAGCGGTGATGTTCTCGATGCGCTCGAGGATGGACGCCTGCTCGGCCGCGCAGCGCTCCTCGCCGGCGCGATCGGCGGCGAGGAACCCCGCGCCGGCGACATCGCGCGCCGGGCCGGACAGGCGCTGCAGGCAGTCGCGCACGCAGTGCTCGTTGGTCAGCACCAGGCCGGAAGGCGAGACGACGGAGCCGGTGCAACCGCCCTCGATACGCACCGTCGCCCGGCGCACGCGGTCGAGCCAGTCCTGGTCGATGTTCACGCCGTAGCGGCTGCGCACCGCGTCGCGCGGGAACTGGTCGAACGTCCACATCCCCTCGTCGGCCTGCGCCGGCCGCGGGGCGGCGGCGACGCTGGCCAGGGCGGCAGCCGCGAGGGCTGCCATCACGAAGCGCCGGGTCATGTCGGGCGGATTCCTCCGGAGAGCCGGAGCCATTGTGGCATCGGGTTGGCCAGCCGCAAATGGCATAATCACGTCTGGCCTGCCAGGTTGCGGGCCGGCTCCGCGCCGGCTGGCCCTGGCGGCGCGCCAGCTGCAGTTGCCCGGAATCGCCACCTTGACCCGATCGAGAATCCCCCACTTCTACCGCATGTCGCCTGCCGAGCGCGTCCGCGCCGTGCACGAGCGCGGCCTGCTCACCGACGCCGACCTCGAGCGGCTGGCGCGCGGCGAGGCCACGCTCGACGTCAACGCCGCCGACAAGATGATCGAGAACGTCATCGGCGTCCTCGGCATGCCCATCGGCCTCGGGCTCAACTTCCTGATCAACGGCCGCGACTACGTGGTGCCGCTGGCGGTGGAGGAACCCTCGATCGTCGCCGCGCTGAGTGCCGCGGCCAAGCTGGCGCGCGGCGCCGGCGGCTTCCGCGCCCGGGCGGGCGCGCCGATCCTCATCGGCCAGATCCAGGTGATCGAGGTGCCGGACATGGCTGGCGCCATGGCGGCCCTGCTGGAACGCCGCCAGGAGATCCTCGACCTCGCCAACAGCCTGCATCCGCGCATGGCCGCACGCGGCGGCGGCGCCGTGGACATCGAGGTGAAAAGCCACCCGATGACCACCATGGACGGCGAGATGCTGGTGATGCACCTGCTGGTGGACACCCGCGACGCCATGGGCGCCAACCTCGTCAACGGCATGTGCGAGGGCGTGGCTTCGCTGGTGGAATCCATCACCGAGGGCACGGTGTTCCTGCGCATCCTCTCCAACCTCGCCGACCGCGCCCTGGCCAGCGCGGAAGTGACGCTGCCGGCGGCGGCCCTCGCCGGCAAGGGCTATTCCGGCGAACGGGTGCGCGACGGCATCATCATCGCCTCGGACTTCGCCTGCGTGGACCCCTACCGCGCCGCCACGCACAACAAGGGCATCATGAACGGCATCGATGCCGTGGCGCTCGCCACCGGCAATGACTGGCGCGCCATCGAGGCCGGCGCCCATGCCTATGCCGCCCGCCTCGGGCGCTACAGCTCGCTGTCGCAGTGGTGGAAGGACGACCAGGGCAACCTGCGCGGCCGCCTCGAGCTTCCCATGAAGGTGGGCATCGTCGGCGGCCCGCTCGAATCCAACCCCGGCGTGGCCATGAACATGCGCCTGCTCGGCGTGAAGAGCGCCCAGGAGCTGGCCGAGGTCATGGCCACCGTCGGCCTGGCACAGAACTTCGCGGCACTGCGCGCGCTCGCCACCGAAGGCATCCAGACCGGCCACATGACGCTGCACGCGCGCAGCGTGGTGAAGGCGGCGGGCACGCCGCCGGAACTCTTCGACGAGGTGCTGGAGCGCGTGCTGCGCGACGGCGACATCAAGGTGTGGAAGGCGCAGGAGCTGCTGGCGGAGCTGCAGCGCGAGCGCCAGGCCGCGGCGGGCGGCACGGTGCTGCGCCGCGCGCCGGACACCGAGGCCGGGGTCGGCCACGGCAAGGTGATCCTGCTCGGCGAGCACGCCGTCGTCTACGGTCGCCATGCCATCGCCCTGCCCCTTCCGGTCACCACCCGCGCCGTGGTGGCGGATGCAGGGCACGGCGTGGAACTCATCATCCCGCGCTGGGGCGTGGAGTACCAGCTGGCCAAGCCGCCGGAGCAGCGGCGCTCCTTCGAGCGTGCCGCCGGCGCCATCCTCGACCGCCTGGGACTCACCGACCGCAACCTGCGCATCGAGGTGTTTCCCGACGTGCCGCGCGGCATGGGTCTCGGCGGTTCGGCGGCGGTGGCCGTGGCCATCATCCGCGCGCTGGACCGGCATTTCCGCCTGGGGCTCGACGACACCGAGATCAACGAGCTGGCTTTCCTCTCCGAGGAGGTCGCCCACGGGCGGCCCAGCGGCATCGACAACACGCTGGCCACCCATGGCCGGGCCCTGCTCTATCGTCGTGGCAACCCGCCGCTGATGGAGCCGCTGCAGATCGACCAGCCGCTGCAGCTGGTGATCGGCATGACGCACAGCGAGGGACTCACCGCCAAGACCGTGGGCAACGTGCGCGAGGCGCGCGAGCGCCACCCGCGCCTGTACGAGAAGATCTTCGATGACATCGACGCGCTGGTGCTGCAGGCCGTGGCCGCCCTGCGCGACCACGACCACCGGGCACTCGGCGAGCTCATGAACATCTGCCAGGGCCTGCTCAATGCCCTGCAGGTCTCCACGCCGGAACTCGAGCGGCTCATCGGCATCGCCCGCGCCGCGGGAGCGCTGGGCGCGAAGCTCACCGGCGGCGGTGGCGGCGGCGCCATGGTGGCGCTGTGCGCGAGCGCAGCCGATGCCGGCCGCGTGCAGCAGGCAGCCGAAAGGCAGGGCTTCCGCGCCATGGCCCTGGCCATCGGGACGCCGCCGTGAGCGCGCTGGGCGCAGCCGCCAACAACCCGCGCGACATGCTGATCCTGGTGGATGCCGCGGACCGCGAGACCGGCTTCCTCTCCAAGGAGGCGTGCCACCAGGGCGCCGGCCGGCTGCACCGTGCGTTCTCGGTGTTCCTGTTCAACCGCGAGGGAGAGCTGCTGCTCCAGCAACGCAGCGCCGCGAAGCCGCTCTGGCCGCTGTACTGGTCCAACAGCTGCTGCAGCCATCCCCGCCAGGGCGAGGCGGTGGAAGCCGCGGCGCGCCGGCGCATCGCCGAGGAACTGGCACTGGGCGCGGAACTGCGCTTCCTCTACAAGTTCGAGTACCGCGCCGAGTATCGCGGCATCGGCGTCGAGCACGAGCTCTGCTGGGTGTTCGCCGGAGTCGCCGACGGCGAGCCGCGCGCCGATGCCGCGGAGGTCGCCGACTGGCGCTACGTCGCCCCCGACGAGCTGACCGCGGCAATCGCCACCCATCCGGAGCAGTACACGCCCTGGCTGCAGCTGGAATGGGCGCAGATCAGCACGCAGTACCTGCCGGGAATCCATGCGCAGGAACTCCAGCGGCACCCATCCACTCTGAAGTAATCCCGAACCCAGGAACCAAGGAGAAGAAGCAATGGCAATCCAGCTACCCCCGCTACCCTGGCCAAAGGAAGCGCTGGTCCCGCACATCAGCGCGGAGACCATCGACTTCCACTACGGCAAGCACCACAACGCCTACGTCAACAACCTCAACAAACTGATCGACGGCACGCCGCAGGCGAAGCAGTCCCTCGAGGACATCGTGCGCAACTCGGAGGGTGGCGTCTTCAACAACGCCGCCCAGGTCTACAACCACACTTTCTACTGGCATTGCCTGAAGCCGCGCGGCGGCGGCACGCCGTCCGGCAGGATCGGCAAGGCCATCGACGAGGCCTTCGGTGGCTTCGCGAAGTTCCGCGAGGAATTCAGCAGTGCCGCGGCGACGCAATTCGGTTCCGGCTGGGCCTGGCTGGTGCGCGACGCCGACGGTCGGCTGAAGATCGCCAAGACCGCGAATGCCGATACGCCGATCGCCCACCGGCAGACCCCGCTGCTGACGATCGACGTCTGGGAACATGCCTACTACATCGACTATCGCAACGACCGGCCGAAGTACATCGACACCTTCCTGACGCACCTGGTGAACTGGGAGTTCGTCGAGAAGAACCTCGGCTGACTCAGCGGAACTTCACCTTCCACTGCAGGCTGTACTCGTCATCGCCACGGGGGTCCATGGTGAAGTGCCAGCCTGAATCCGCACCGCCGACGAGGAAGTCGGCGAGATAACCCGCGGCCACCGACTGGTCCATCACCCAGTCGATGGCCCGGGTGCGGAACTTGCGCCGGTTGCGATCCACCTGCAGGTCCAGGCCTGCGGCGAGTTCCGCGGCGGGTGCCGCGGCCTCCGCATCGTCGGACAGCTCGCTGCCGGGCATCACGGCACTGGCGAGGCCGTGGGCACCCAGGCCGCCGCCCATCTCCAGCGGGGCGACGACATGGGACGCGGCCAGCCGGGTGTCGAAGTCATGGAGTACCGGCGGCTCGCCCGCCGTGGCGACGGAGGCCAGCAGGGCCAGCAGCGGGACCATGGCCCCGCGGCCGGGAACTGTTGCACGAAAGGCGATGCCCGTCTTCATGGCCCGCGTACCCCGGCCATTGCGGCCGCTGGTCGTCTCGACTCGGGCCCAACATAGGCGCGGCCGGGCAGCGCCACGGTGAACGGCGTCACCGTTTCAGGCGGCGTTGATATGTCCAGTGGATTCGGTCAAGCGGCGTCGCCGCTTAGGTCAAGCCACGCACCCGGCGCCGCCAGCGCGGGCCCGGGACCGGCCGTTGCGGCCGGTCCCGGCATCAACCCTTGCCGCGTGGTGCTACTTCACCTGGATCTCGACCTGCTTCGGCTTGGCAGCCTGGGCTTTGGGAATGTGCACCTTCAGCACGCCGTCCTTCGACTCGGCGTAGATGCGCGCCTCGTCGGCATCCGCAGGCAACGAGAAGCTGCGGGCGAAGCTGCCGTAGAATGACTCCACGCGATGCTGCTTCTCGCTGTCGTCCGTGCGCTCGAAGCGGCGCTCGCCGCGCAGCGTGATGACGCCTTCCTGCACCGTCACCTGCACGTCCTTCTTCTCGACCTCGGGCAATTCCGCCTTGATGAGGTATTCCTTGTCGGTCTCCGAGATGTTGGCGACCGGGCGCCACTGCACCACCTCGCCCGTATCGCTGGCGGCCGCTGCCGCCGGGCGATGGAACAGCCGGTTGTAACGCTCGAAGATATCGTCGAACTCGCGCAACGGACTCCAGTTGACCAGTGTCATGGGCTTGTCTCCTGTCCAGTACCAACTGATTCGCCGGCCGGATCGCGTCCGGCCCTGGACAGGGAGATGGGGACAGGCGGCGGGTTTTCAATACCCGCCCATGCCCGCTGTTCAGCGGCGGGTCAGGGCGAGGGCCGCGTCGAGGGCCGCAATCAGGTCCTCGGCGTCCTCCATGCCCACGGAGGCGCGCACCAGGCCATCGGTGATGCCGACACGCAGCCGCTCGGCGGGTTCCACCGCGCCATGGGTCATGGTGACCGGGTGGGTGATCAGCGACTCGACCGAACCGAGGTTCTCCGCCAGGCTCCAGACGCGGATGCCGTCCATGAGCGCCTTGCCCGCGGCGACGCCGCCCTTCACCTCGAACCACAGCATGGCGCCGAAGCCGCTCGCCTGGTGGCGCGCCAGCTCGTGCTGCGGGAAGGACTCGAGGCCGGGATAGCAGACGCGGGCCACCTGCGGGTGCCCCTCGAGGAAGCGCGCGATCGCCATGGCGTTGGCCGACTGCCGCTCCAGGCGCACGGACAGTGTCTTGCAGCCCTGCAGCGTGAGGAACGCCGCCTGCGGCGAGAGGATCATGCCCGCGGCGTTCTGCACGAAGCGCAGCGCCTGGTCCAGCTCCTTCGTGCGTGCCACCACGGCGCCACCCACGGTGGCGTTGTGGCCGTCGAAGTACTTGGTGGTGCTGTGCACCACCAGGTCGGCGCCGAGTTCCAGCGGGCGCTGGTAATAGGGCGTGAGGAAAGTATTGTCCACGGCGTGCAGCACGCCCGCCTCGCGGGCGATGGCCGAGACCGCGGCGATGTCGGTGAGCTTCAGCGTCGGGTTGGCCGGCGTCTCGGTGAGGATCAGGCGCGTGTTCGGCCGCAGCGCCTGGCGCAGCTGCTCCGGCTTCGAGGTATCGACGAAGGAAAAACTCACGCCGAAGCGGCTGAACACCCTGGTGGAGAGCCGGTAGGTGCCACCGTAGACGACGTCGGAAACGATGGCGTGGTCCCCCGCGTTGAGGAAGGCCAGGTACACGGCCTGCAGGGCTGCCATGCCGGTGCCGTAGCAGGTGGCGTCGACACCGCCCTCGAGGTCGGCGAGCTTGTTCTCCAGCGCGCGCACCGTGGGATTGCTGGATCGCGAATACGAATAGCCCTTGGCGAGGTACTCGTCGACGGAATCCTGCACGTAGGTGGTGGTCTGGTAGATCGGCGTGAGGATGGCGCCGGTCACCGGATCCGGAGTCACGCCGGCGTGGATCTGACGGGTGTTGAAGCCCATGGGGCGTCCTTTTCTTCAGGCCTGCAGCCAGGCCATGCATTCGACGGGGATGGGCTAGTTTACCCGCTGTGGCGCCGGGCGGCTCGCCGCAGCGCGCGGTTGCAGCCCCTGCCCCGATCCGGGATCATGGCCCCATGAACCAGCCGGCCTGGCAGGCTTTCGATCTCGCCGACCTGAAGCAGCGCGTACAGGGCCACGAGCCCCGCTTCTTCGAGTTCCTCGGCAGCGGGCGCCTGTCCGGTGCGATCTACCGGCTGCCCGCCGGCGCCACCGACCTGCAGGGGCCGCATCTCGAGGACGAGGTCTACGTGGTGCTCGAGGGCGAGGCGCGGCTGCGGATCGACACGGCGGAGCAGGAAGTCCGCCCGGGCATGGTGCTGTTCATCCCCGCCGATGCCCGCCACGCCTTCGTCGACATCCGCAAGGACCTGACGCTGCTGACGCTGTTCAGCGCCTCGGGGCGCGCCGGGCGCCACTGAGCCGCCGCGCGTCCTGCGCCTGCCGGGCGCGGCAGCGCGCTAGAACTGCTCCTCGGGCATCGCCAGGAGCGCCTCGCAGCCGGCCTCGATGCCGCGCCGCCAGGCGGCCGCCGCCGGCATGACCTGGGTCGCGTGGAAGCGCGCCGTCAGCAGTTTCGCCTCGCAGAACGCCACGTCGGAGGTGCCGGCCGCCAGCTGCGCACGGGCTGCGAGCGCCGCGCGTGCCATGGCCCAGCCGCCGGCCACGGTGCCGATCAGCATCAGCAGGTTCCATGACACGCCACCTGCCACGCCCGCGTGCCGCGCATGGTTGGCAGCCAGCCAGCGACCCGCCGCGACGATGCACTCCACGCCTTCCTGGAGCGCGGCACGCACGATGACCAGGGGCTCACCGGCGCGCTCCAGCTCGGCCACGGTAGCGGTCATGTCGGTGACCAGTGCCTGCAGCGCCGCGCCGCCATCGCCGAGGATCTTGCGTCCGACCAGGTCCGCCGCCTGGATGCCGGTGGTGCCCTCGTAGATGGTGGTGATGCGCGCGTCGCGGAAATGCTGTGCAGCGCCGGTCTCTTCCACGTAGCCCATGCCGCCGTGCACCTGCAGGGCGATCGAGGTGAGCTGCTGGCCTGTCTCGGTGCACCAGCCCTTGACCACCGGCGTCAGCAGGTCCACGCGCGCCTGGTGGTGCGCGCGCTCGGCCGGGTCCGTCGCCCGATGGGCGAAATCCAGCGACGCGGCGGCGACGCAGGCGACGCCGCGCATGGCCTCGATCTGCGCCTTCATGGTGAGCAGCATGCGCCGCACGTCGGCATGGTGGATGATGGCAGCGCGACCCTCGATGCCGGGCACGCGGCCCTGCACCCGCTCGCGCGCGTAGGCGCGCGCCTGCTGGTAGGCCCGCTCGGCGATGGCGATGCCTTCCATGCCGACGCCGAGACGGGCGTGGTTCATCATGGTGAACATGCAGGCGAGGCCCTGGTTCTTCCCGCCCATCAGTTCGCCGAGCGCGCCCTCGAAGGCCATCACGCAGGTCGGGCTGCCGTGGATGCCGAGCTTGTGCTCCACGGACACCACGTGGACCGTATTGCGCGCGCCCGGCTGGCCGTCCGGCCCCGGGATGAACTTCGGCACCAGGAACAGCGACAGGCCACGTGTCCCCGGCGGCGCGTCAGGCAGGCGCGCCAGCACCAGGTGCACCACGTTGCCGGTCATGTCGTGGTCGCCCCAGGTGATGAAAATCTTCTGGCCGGTGATGCGGTAGCGGTCGCCATCCGGCACCGCATGGGTGCGCACGGCGGCGAGATCCGAACCGGCCTGCGGCTCGGTGAGGTTCATGGTGCCGCTCCACTCGCCGGCCACCATCCGCGGCAGGTACAGGGCACGCTGCGCCTCGCTGCCATGGGCCTCGATGGCACGGGCCGCGCCCTGGGTCAGCAGCGGACCCAGTGACCAGGCGAGGTTGGCGGCCTGCCACATTTCCTCCACGGCCACGCCCACCAGGTAGGGCAATCCCTGGCCGCCGGACTCCGGGCTCTGCGACAGGCCGGGCCAGCCGCCGCTGGCGAACTCGCGGTAGGCGGCGACGAACTCGGGCGGCACGATGACATGGCCGTCCTCCACCCGCGTGCCCTGGGCGTCGCCGACCCGGTTGGTGGGGGCGATGACATTGGCGGCGAGCTGCGCCGCCTCGGTCAGTACGGATTCCACCAGGTCCGGTGTGACATCCTCGTAGCCGGGCAGGCGGCCGACGGTGTCGAGTCCCGCCACGTGGCGCAGGACGAAGAGCATCTCCTTGACGGGGGCGTGGTACTCGGACATGTCGGGGCAGATCCCTTCCGTGCATCGGGGGCCGCGTATTCTAGGGGAAAACTCCGCGGCGCCGCGATGACCTGGGCCTCAGATGCCGGGCAGGTACCAGTCGAAGTCGAGCCCGGGCACCTGCGCATGGTAGGCCTCGGCCTCGAAGCGCCGGGCGGCGCCGTAGACCCGGCAGAACGCCTCGCCGAGGTAGCCCGGGAGGATCCCGCCGGCCTCGAAGGCATCGATCGCGGGCTCCCACCGGCGCGCCAGCGGCAGCGCGCGGCCCGGCGGCGTGCCCTCCACGGCCATCGGCGGCGGCTCGAGCCGCCGCACCAGCCCGTGATGAGCCCCGGCCAGCAGCGCCGCCACCGCCAGGTAGGGGTTGCAGTCCGCGCCGGCGACGCGGTGCTCGAAGCGCAGGTTGGCGTCGTCGGACACCGGGATGCGGATGGCGACGCCGCGGTGATTCGCCGCCCAGTCCGCCGCCACGGGCGCGAAGCAGCCGGGCTGGATGCGCCGGAAGGAATTGGCATTGGGACAGAACACCGCCAGCGACTCCGGCAGGGCCGCGAGCATGCCACCGATGGCATGGCGCAGGGGCGCTGCGCAGCCGTCGCCAGCGCCCGCCTGCGTCGCGAAGACATTGCGCCCGGCGGCATCCCGCAGGCTGACGTGCACATGCATGCCGGAACCGTCCGCCCCGGCGAACGGCTTGGCCATGAAGGTGGCGGCGAGCCCCTGGCGCGCGGCCACGCCGCGCACCAGCCGGCGCAGCATTACCGCGTGGTCGCAGGCGAGCACGGCATCGTCCACGTGCTGCAGGTTGACCTCGAACTGTCCGGCGCCGTACTCGGAGACCACGCTGCCGGCCGGGATGCCCTGCGCCTCGCAGGCGCTGGCGATGGCGTCGAACAGCTCTTCGAGCTCGTGCAGGTCCTCGATACTGTAGGCCCGCGGGCCCACCGCCGGCGCCACAGTACCGGGGACGCGGCCCCGGCGCGGGCGCGGCGCCGTGCCACGTGGATCCTCGAGCAGGTGGAACTCGAACTCCACGGCGATCACTGGCGTCAGGCCGAGCTCGGCGAAGCGGGCCACCACCCGTGCCAGCACCTGGCGGCTGTCGGCGAAATGCGCCGCCCCGTCGCGCTGCTGCATGCCGAGCAGCGCCTGCGCCAGCGGCGCGCGCGACCAGGGCACCGGCACCAGCGAGCCGGGCACCGGGTGGCAGGGGAAATCCGGATCGCCGTCCTCGTGGCCGTGGGGCAGGCCCCCGACCAGCATGCCGCGGCTGTCGAGGATCAGCCCGGTGGCGGGAAACGGCAGGCCATCCCGGGCCAGTCTGCGAAACTCGGCCAGTGTGCAGCGCTTGCCGCGCAGGATGCCGTTGATGTCCGGCAGCAGCAGCTCGACCTGGCGCAGGCCGGGCAAGACGCCGCGCAGCCGTTCGATGTCATCGGGAAAGGACTGGTGCATCGGTGGCGGTTCGTCCGGGGTGGCAGCGGCCGGCCCGCCGCGGGCCTGCTACCATGCGCTGCCGGCCCACAGTCTACCGGTTCACAGGATCCACCCGAGCGATGCACGTCCTCACCATCGTCTGCCCGGACACCACCGGCATCGTCGCCGCGGTGGCCGGCTACCTCAGCGCCCAGGGCATCTTCATCGACGAGTCCTCGCATTTCGGCGACCCGCAGACGCGGCGCTTCTTCATGCGCACGCGGTTCACGCCCGCCGGCAGCTTCTCGCGCACGGCCTTCGCCGAGGGTTTCCGGCCGATCGCCGAGCGCTTCGGCATGCAATGGCAGGTCCACGACCTGAAGGTGCTGCCACGGGTGCTGGTGATGGTGTCGCGGCACGACCACTGCCTGAACGACCTGCTGTATCGCTACCGCACCGGCGCCCTGGCGATGCAGATCCCGGCCATCGTCTCCAATCACATGGACCTGGCGTCGCTGGCGGAATGGCACCGCGTGCCCTTCTTCCACGTGCCACTCACGACGGAGACGAAGCCGCAGGCGGAATCGCGCCTGCTGGAGATCATCGACGACACCAAGGCGGAGCTGATCGTGCTGGCCCGCTACATGCAGGTGCTCTCCCCCGCCCTCTGCGAGCGCTTCCCCGGCCGGATCATCAACATCCACCACTCCTTCCTGCCGGGATTCAAGGGCGCCAAGCCCTATTTCGAGGCCCACGCCCGCGGCGTGAAGCTGATCGGCGCCACGGCGCACTACGTCACGGCGGACCTCGACGAGGGCCCGATCATCGAGCAGTCGGTGGAGCGTGTCGACCACAAGCAGTCGGTCGAGGACCTGGTGGCGGTGGGCCGTGACGTCGAGTGCCTCACCCTGGCCCGCGCCGTGAAGCTGCACCTCGAGCACCGGGTGTTCCTCAACGGGCGGCGCACGGTGGTGTTGCGCTGAGCCCGGGGGCGTTCCCTCAGGCGCTCTTGTGCGCCTTCACCACCGGCCGCAGCACCGCGGCAGCGTCCTGCAGGGCCTTCTCGGTGGCCGCCCAGTCGATGCAGGCATCGGTCACCGACACGCCGTAGCGCAGGTCCGCCAGCCGGGCGGGGATTTCCTGGTTGCCCCAGTTGAGGTGGCTCTCGAGCATGAGGCCGATGATGGAACGGTTGCCGTTGGCCACCTGCTCCACGCAGTCCTTCGCCACCAGCGTCTGCAACGCGGGGTCCTTGTTGGAATTGCCATGACTGCAATCGACGACGATGCGCGCCGGCAGACCGGCACCCTGCAGCGCCCTCTCGGCCAGCGCGATGCAGACCGAATCGTAGTTCGGCCGCCCGCCACCACCGCGCAGCACGATGTGGCCGTAGGCGTTGCCCCTGGTGTGGATCACCGCCGGGCGCCCGTCCTGGTTGATGCCGAGGAAATGATGCGGCTGGCGTGCGGACTTCAGCGCGTTGACCGCCACCTGCAGGCCGCCATCGGTGCCGTTCTTGAAGCCCACCGGCGTGGACAGGCCGCTGGCCATCTCGCGGTGGGTCTGGGATTCCGTAGTGCGCGCGCCGATCGCCGTCCAGCTGATGAGATCGCCCATGTACTGCGGCATCACCGGGTCCAGCGCCTCGGTGGCCGTGGGCAGCCCCATGTCCGCCAGGTCGAGCAGCAGACGGCGCGCGGTGCGGATGCCCTTCTCCATGTGGAAGGTGTCATCCATGTCGGGATCGTTGATCAGGCCCTTCCAGCCCACCGTGGTGCGCGGCTTCTCGAAGTACACGCGCATCACCACCAGCAGCGCATCCTGCACCGCCTCGGCCAGCGGCTTCAGGCGCCCCGCGTACTCCATGGCGGCGCCGATGTCATGGATGGAGCAGGGACCGACCACGACGAACAGCCGCGGGTCGATGCCGTCGATGATGTTCTGCAGGGCGCGGCGGCTGCGCACCACGGTTGCCGTGGCGGCACGCGCCGCCGGCAGCTGCGCCTTGATGGCCGCCGGCGGCGGCAGGTCCGTCTCGGAGACGACGTTGATGTTGTAGATTGAATCGCTCATGGGCGAATTGTGCCACCAGGCGGCGAGGATTGCCCGTTCCCTAGGCGGGCCGGGCAACGGCAGCTAGAATGGCCAGCCTCGGTCACCGGAGAACAAGAACATGGCCAATGCCTCCACCATGAAGCCCTTTGCCAGGGGTGACATCTTCGCCGGCTCCACGCTGCTCAACCGCAAGGACGACGATCACGCCGGCGACGGGCGCATCATCCAGTACGACAGCAACCTGCGGGAGAAGGGCGTGCTCTGGACCGAGGGCACCACGCACCTCGTCGGCGGCCTCGCCTTCGCGCCGGACCGCACGCTGTGGGCCTTCGACAGCAACAGCTTCACGGTCATCCGCGTCAGCCCCGAGGGCAGGCAGCTGCCGCGGATCCGCTTCGCGGACCGCGCGTTCTCCAACATCAACTTCGCCGCCGATGGCACCATCTACCTGGGCGAGCACCTGGTCGGCAACACGGTGCGCCTGCGCCCCGGCAGCACGCTGGGCACGACGCTGCCGAAACTGCCGGGCACCGACCGCTTCGGCGATGGCCGCCTCTACCAGTTCACGCAGGACGGCAAGCTGCTCCGGGAATTCGCCACGCCCGTCCACGGCGGCATGCCGGGCTTCCTCGGCCTGACCGGCGCAGCGCTGCGCGCCGACGGCAAGACCATGCTCTACCTCTCGGAGCTCTCCGACAGCATCCGCGTCTACGACCTGGTCAACGACAGGCCGCTGCCGAACCTCGTCACCTATCCGCCGGAGAGCGGCACCATGGTGATCTCCATCATGTACACACCCGACGGGCGGCTGCTGCACGTCCGCGCCAAGGGCAGGGAAGGCTTCTTCCTCGACCAGCTCAGCGAGACCGGCGAGGTGATCCGCAGCTACACGCTGCCCGGTCCCGGCTGGGCGAACATGGGCAAGTCCATCGAGAAGGACACCATCCTCATCGGCAACTTCTTCACCGGCCAGCTCGGCAAGTTCAGCCTGGCGAGCGGCGAGATGCTGGCGACAGCGGAGACGGGCACGCAGCGCTCGCTGGCGGGGCTGGCGCAGTTCGCCGGCTGATCAGACCTCGTCGAACTCGGGCCGGTAGCTCACCTGGCCGCGCACGCCGGCCAGTGCGCCCGGGTGCAGCTCCGCCACCATGAAGGCGTCCTCGGGCACCACCCACTTGCAGCGGATGCCGCGTTCGGCGGCCGGACGGAAACCGAAGCGCCGGTAGAAGTCGGGGTGGCCGAGCACCACCACCGCATCGATGCCGCGTCCGGCACAGTCCGCCAGGCCCTGCTGCATCAGCAGCGTGCCGATGCCCTGCCCCTGCCAGAACGGCGCGATGGCCATCGGCCCCAGGCCCGCCAGGCGCTGCCTGCCGGCATGGGTGACCTCGCTGAACACCACGCAGCCGGCGAGCTCGCCATCGGCCTCCGCCAGCAGCACCACGGTGTCGGGCCAGGCCCGCAGGCGCCCGACCAGCACCGCCTCGGACTCGCGGCCGAATGCCTGTGTAACCAGCGCATGCAATGCCGGCGCGTCCGCTGCCTGCGCGGGGCGCAGCACGATCTCAGGCGCCGGCACGGCGCACCGCGGCTGGCCGGCAGCGACTGCAGGCCGCTACCAGGGCAGCTCCTTGCCGCTGTAGTCCCAGAAGCGGCCGGTGTTGTCGGCGGTGAGCTGGTCGCTGATGCGCATGAGGTCCTTCACCGCGTCCTCCTTCGGGCGCAGCATGGCCTTGGGCAGACTGGCGAGCATGTCCGTATCCACCATTCCAGGATTGATGTTGGCCACCAGCAAGCCCTTGCCCTTCTGCGACAGCGCGACGTTGCGCATCTCCATGTTCAATCCGGCCTTGCTCGTGCGGTAGAAGTAATTCCGCGGATGGGTCACGCTGCCGATCGATCCCTCGCTGCTCGAGATGTTGATCAGCTTCTTCTGCTGGCTCGCCAGCAGGTTGGGCAGGAAGGCCTCGGCGATCTTCAGCGGTGCGATGGTGTTGGTGCGCAGGATGCGCTCGAACATGTCCCAGTCGGAATGCTTGCCGAAGTTCTGGTCCTGCATCGAACCACTGATCCCGGCGTTGTTCACCAGCACGTCGATCGGCTTGCCCTGGTACTTCGCGGCCAGCGCATCGACCTGGGCGAAGTCGGTGACGTCGAGTGTCTCGATGACCACCCGCGGATTGGCCTCGGCCAGCGCCCTGAGGTCGGCAGCCTGCGCGGGGTGGCGCGCCGTGGCGATGACGTTCCAGCCCCGGGCCGCGGACTGGCGCGCGTACTCCAGGCCGATGCCGCGGTTGGCGCCGGTGATGAGGATGGTGGGTGCCGGGGCATCGGCGGCGCGGACGGCGCCGGTGACGAGCAGCAGGGCCCCGAGGATCGCGGCAAGGCGTTGCAAGGCGGTCATGTCGGTCTCCGGTTGGTTCAGGCGGTGGAAGTCCTGCCGTCATCCTAACCGCCGCGGGAGCGCCCGGTGCCGGCGGCGTCAACTTGCCGCAGGCCGGCCCGGCCGCATCAACCCGCCGGCCGGCTCAGCGCGAAGGCGGGCGCAGCAACGTTCCGGCGAAGCCCTGGTCGAGCAGGGCCTCCAGTTCCCGCGCCGGCACGGCCTTGCTCCAGAAATATCCCTGGCCCTGGTCGACACCGGCGGCGCGCAGGAAGAAAGCCTGCTCCCAGCTTTCCACGCCCTCGGCGACGGTGCGCAGTCGCAACGCCGCGGCCAGGCCGACGATGCCGCGGAGCATGCGCGCGGCGGCCCGGTTCTCGAGGATCGGCAGCAGCAGGCTGCGGTCGATCTTCAGCATGTCCAGGTCCAGGCCGACAAACTGCGACAGGCCGCTGTGGCCCGTGCCGAAATCATCCAGCGCCACGGCGATGCCCAGCGAGCGCGCGACGTCGATGCCGGTGCGGCCGATGTCGCTCAGCGCCTGACGCTCGGTCACCTCCACGACCAGCCGCGTGAGCCAGGGCTCCAGCCCGAGGTCCTGCACGATCTGGCCGATGCGCCCGGTGCCCAGTACTGACGGCGGGATGTTGACGCTGACGTAGAACTCGGGGCGGCGCTCGAACAGCGGCACGATGTCGCTGCGCACCGCCGAGAGCAGCCGCCGGATCAGCACGTACTGCGCCTCCGGCTCGCGCTCGAGTTCCTCCATGAGCCGGCCGGCGGACGCCGCGCCGCCGTCCGCCGACACCAGGCGGCTGAGGACCTCGAAACCGGCGACCCGCCCGGTGTTGAGGTCGACGACGGGCTGGTACCAGGCGGTGAGGCGCCGGATGCGGCTATCGTCGGCCGTGGTCATCGGCGGCTCCCGTACCGGCCACCGCGGCAGCCCCGAGCAGCGGCACCGGATCGAGCACCCAGCCCTTCTGCTCGCGACGCGCCGGGCTCGGGATGGCATAGGCCAGCTTGCCGCGGTTGCGGTTGACCTCGTCCATGTCGATGCGCCAGCCCCTGCGCTCCCACTCCTTCTGTGACTCGCGGTAGTAGAGGATGCACTTGTCGGAGTTCACCATGAACTCCCGGGTATTGGTGTCCGGCGTCAGCACCGGGTGCAGGTTCTCGATGATCGCCATGTCCTGCTTCGCCACGTACAGGTTGCGCTCCATGACGTAGGCGTCGCTCTTCTCCTCCAGCGCGAAGTTGCGCATGCAGACCAGGTAGAGATGCGTGCTCTCCTCGTCGATGGGCCTCTCGTAGAGGTACTGGTGGATCAGGTAATTGGGTGCCGGGTGGATGAACGTCCACACGTGGTTGGTGCCGAAGTAGCCGGTGCCGGCCTCGAGGCTGCCCTCGCCAGGGCGGTATTGCTTCAGCTCGCCCTGCAGCGGCGGCGCCTTGAAGGTGTGCCAGAAGCCCCTGCCCCAGGGCGGCGCCTCCTCGATGCGCATGTCGCCGACGCGGTACTCCTGCTCGCGTTCGCCGCTGAACCCATGGGTGTCGTGCACGTACTCGTTGTGCGCCGGATCGATGCCGTTCTCGACCGAGCGCTCGTAGTAGCCCCTGATGCCGAAATGCTGGAGCGTGGCGCGCCAGCCGGCCTGGTCCCACTCCCTCACCGCGAGGATGGGGGGACGTTCGTCCGCGGGCAGGTCACCGAGGAAGGCGAAGACGATGCCGTAGCGCTCGTCCACCGGGTACGCATCCACGCGCGTGCGGGCGGGGATGGCGGCATCGACGCCCAGCGAGGGTATGCGCTTGCAGCGGCCGTCGCCGGCGAACTGCCAGCCGTGGTACGGACACTGGATGTGGTCACCGACGATCTTGCCGCCAGCGAGTGCCCCGCCGCGATGCGTGCAGGTATTGGCGAGGCAGTGGGCCCGGCCCTGCGCATCGCGGAACACCACGAAATCCTGCGCCAGGGCACGCACCGCCATGGGCTTGTCGGTAAGCTCCCCCGACATCGCCATGGGGTACCAGAAATTGATCAGCATGCTGTCCTCCTGTTGGCAGCCGCGGTGACCCGGCGTCTCATCCAGGCGACCGTATCCCGTCCCGACAACTGCGATTCGTGATGGTCACCAGCAGGGCAATGCACGGCATCATCACCAGCGCGCCGGCCAGCAGCGGGCTGTCCGCTCCCAGGCTGTTGAACATTGCGCCGGACAGCGCCGGCCCCACCGAGCGGCCGCCCCAGCTGGCCGACTGGTAGGTTCCCAGCACCAGCCCGCGTTCCCCGGCCCCGGCCAGCCTGGAGACGAAGCTCGACATCGAGGTGAGGAAGGTGCCGCCGCCACCGGCGGTCAGCGTGACGCCGAGCATCATCCATTCCCAGCGCGGTGCCTGTGTCATCACCAGCAGCCCCAGAGCGTAGCTGGTCAGACCGGCAATCGCGAGCCGGCCCTCGCCGAGGCGGGGTGCGAAGCGGCCGACGACGAATCCCTGCATCAGGCCCACCACCATGGCGAGATAGGTGAAGGTCAGGCCGACTTCGCGCGGCCCCCAGCCGAAGCGCGCCTTGGCCCAGAACGCGAAGATGGTCTCGAACATCGCCATGGCGACATACACCCCGAAGCCGAGAACGAGCAACCGGGCCATCAGCGGCCGGTGCAGCAGTTGCCTCAGTCCCACACCGGCCTCGCCGCTCGCGGCACCGCGGGCGGCAGGCTGTACCCGCTTCTCCGGCGGCAGGCTCTCGGGCAGCAGGAACAGCGTGGCGAGGGTCGCAGCGGCCGCGATGCCGAAGGCCGCCAGGCCCGGCATCAGCAGCGAAGCCGAGCCCGCGTCTTCTCCGCCGAGCAGGCCACCCAGGGCCGGGCCGATGACGAAGCCGAAGCTGGTCGCGGCACCGACCCAGCCCATGCCCTGGGCACGCTTCTCGGACGGTGTCACGTCGGCCACATAGGCCATGGCCGGAGCCAGCCCGCCCATGAGGCCGGTCAGGGCGCGCGCCGCCGCCAGCACCCAGACATTCGGCGCCAGGGCCATCAGCAGGTAGGCGAGCGCCACGCCGCCGTTGGTGATCACCAGGATGGGCTTGCGGCCGAAGCGGTCGGAGAGCCGTCCCCACAGGGTGGTGGCGAAAAACTGGCCCCAGGCGTAGAGCCCGAGGATGAAGGTCGCAAGGGCCGGGGAAGCGCCGAGGTTCTCCGCCACGAAGGGCATGCCCGGCAGCACCAGGCCGAAGCCGAGCCCGGAAAGGACGACGGTTGCCAGCAGTATCGGCATCGGCTCTCCCCCGCAAGGGCGGCCCCGACGGGCCGCGTGCTACCGCCGAAGCTGATGCCGGGACCGGCGTGCCAGTTGCCTAGCGGTCGTGCAGGGCGCGGACATGGGCATCGTTGCTGTAGTCCGGCGCCTCGAAGTCCGCTGGACCATGGGGATGGTTGTGCCCGTCGGTCGCCTGCCAGCGGTAGAGCTGCGGCCGCTGGCGGTAGTGCCGGGCCGCGGCCCGGCGCAGGTTTTCCTGCGGGTTGGTCCAGGGGTTGAAGTGAAAGTAGTTGTGCAGCTGCGAATCGGTGCGGCCCAGCGCCAGCGTGCCGTAGGTGCAGCGGAAGGAGCCGTGGTTGATGTACGCGGGCCGCCAGAAGTAGCCGCCCGTCGGCAGCTCGCCGAACTGCATCATCCAGGACGTGCCCCAGATGTGGTAGGACTCCTCGGCGCAGTCGTGGTAGGAGATGTTGTCCTGCTCGAAGCGCGGCACCATGCAATAGAGGAAGGTGTACGCACCCGTCAGCGGATCCATGCGCAGCACCTTGCTGAGGCAGCCGGTGGCGACGCTGGGCTGCACGCGGCCACCCGCGAACCACGGCCGGTCCTCGTAGGCGTCGAGCGACACCAGTCCTTCGGCGAGCGCGCGCGGATGGTTCTCGGCGGATTCCTCGAAGTTCGGCTCGCTGTCGTTGAACATGACCAGCGCCTCGGCTCCCTGCGGCACGGACAGCGCCGGCAGGGCCACGCCGGCCGGGACGTAGGCGTAGTGGCCCTCCCCCCAGCGCTCGCGGCCGACGCGGATCTCGCCGTTGAGGACGAAGACCTCGAGGTCGGAGTAGGACAGACCGGGCTTGCGGCGATAGCCGCCGTTGAAGCGCACCTTCAGCGTGCAGGCGCCGGTGTCGGGATCCAGCGACAACACCTTGTACAGGCTGCCGCGGAATCCGGCGATGTCGAATTTCCGGTAGGGGTCGTCGAGCTCGACGTAGGGTTCGATATGCGGGCGTGCCACGCCTCGTCACTCCATGGGAAAACGGGCCCGGTCGCCTTGCGGCCGACCGGGCCGCGGAGCCTCAGAGGCGCTTGCTGCGCCTGCGGCCCGTGGAACCGCCCACCGGCTGGCCGTGCAGCAGCCGCACCTGGGCCTCGTCGCCGTAGTCGGGCGTCTCGAAGTCAGGCGGCCCGTGGGGATGGTTGTGGCCGTCGGAGACCGTCCACTGGAAGAGCTGCGGGCGCTTGCGGTACTGGAAGGCCGCGGCACGCAGCTTGTTCTCGTCGGGGTTGGTCCACGGGTTGTAGTGGAAATAGTTGAACAGCACTGTGTCCGTGCGGCCAAACGCAAGGGTGCCGTACTTGCAGCGGAAGGAGCCATGGTTGATGTAGGGCGGCCGCCAGAAGTAACCACCGGTCGGCAGGTCGCCGAACTGCATCATCCACGAGGTACCCCAGATGTGATAGGACTCCTCGGCGCAGTCGTGATACGAGATGTTGTCCTGCGCGTAGCGCGGCGTCATGCAGTAGAGGAAACTGATGGCCTCGGTGATCGGGTCGAAGTGCAGCAGCTTGATCATGCAGCCGGTGGCCACCGACGGCGCCACGATGCTGCCGGAACCCCAGGGCCGGTCCTCGTAGGAATTGACGGAAACGAATGCATCGCCCAGCACCAGCGGGTGATGGCGATCGGATTCCACGAAGGTCGGCTCGCTGTCGTTGTACATGACCAGGGCCTCGGCACCCTGGGAGACGCGGATGGCGCCCAGGGCCGTGCCCGCCGGCAGGAAGGCATAGTGGCCTTCACGCCAGGTCTCCTTGCCGACCTGCATGGAGCCGTTCAGCAGGAAGATCTCCATATCGGAGTAGCTCAGGCCCGGCTTGCGGCGGTAGCCGCCGTCGAAGCGCACCTTCAGCGTGCAGGCTCCGGTGTCGGTGTCCAGAGACAGTACCTTGTAGTGGCTGCCCTTGAAGCCGCCGAGGTCGAATGTCTTGTAGGGGTTGTCGAGTTCGACGTAGGGTTCGATATGCGGTCGTGCCACGGTACTGCTCCTAGAAAACCACCTGGTGCTTCTTCATGCCCTTGGGCTTCTTCGGGATTTCGCCGGGCTTGATGATCCGCCGCGTGTCGCCGGTGACGTTGAAGCCGCGTGTCTGGATGACCTGCAGGAATCCGGCCACCCACTTTTCGCGCTCGGGGCCCAGCTCATCCTGCTCCTTGACGATGGCCGCGTAGCGCTTCTTCTGCTCCGCGACGTTCTCCTTCATCCAGGCCTTCGCGTCCGCCTTGCGCGCCGGCTTCAGGTCCTGCACTCGTTTAGCCATGGCTCATCCTCGATTCAGTGGACTTGGCAATGATCTCACGTCCGGGGCGCCTGCAGGTAGTTCTTCCGGTACCAGTCGTTGACGTCATCACCCGTGGCAAACCACACATGGTCATGGCTGGCGATGTGGGCAAAGGCGCGCTTCAGGTGCTTGAACTTGTTTGGCTGGCCGACCCAGAAGGTATGCAGGCAGATGGGCATGCATCGGGCGTTGTCCGCACCCTCATCGTAGAGCACGTCGAACTGGTCGACGATGGCGTCGCCGAACGCCGCGGAACTGACGCCGACGTTCTGGAACGCCGGGATATCGTTCAGCTCCACCGTGTAGGGCACGGAGATCAGGCTGCCTCGCGGCACATTCAGCGGGAACGGGTGGTCATCGGCCGTGTAGTCGCAGAGGTATTCGACGCCGAGCTCGGCGAGGATCCGCGGCGTGTTGTTGGTGTGGGTCAGGAACGGCGACAGCCAGCCCCTGGTCTTGCGGCCGATGCGCTTTTCCATCGCGCTCAGCACGCCGCCGATGATCGCGCGCTCCTTCTTCTCGTCGATCCCCGAGAGAAAATTGGCCGGCGCGTTGTTGATGCCGTGGCCAATGAAGGCCCAGTTGCGCCGGATGGCCTCGTCCATGATCCGCGGGTACTCGCGGATGATCTCGGAATTCAGGCATACCGTGCCGCGCATGCCGAGGCGGTCCATCAGCTCCATCATGCGCCACAGGCCGACGCGGTTGCCGTAGTCGCGCCAGCCGTAGTTCAGCGGGTCCGGATTGAAGCGCTGGGTGCCGGGAATGATGGCGGTGCCCGGGATGTCGTGGGGGAAGTGCTCGATATTGATGTAGGGGATGACCGCGACCCGTGCGCCCTTCGGCATCCTGAGCTTCGGCCGGTCGATGATCGGCACGTAGTCGTAGTGCGGGCTCTGGGTCAGGTCGTCGCGGCGCTTGCCGCCAGTCACCCTGTTCGCGGGCTTCTTCGCCATGCCTCTACCTCCCGGTGATACTGGATCGTGGTTACGGGTCCGCCGCGACATCAACGCAGCGACTTCAGATACCTGATGGCCTCCGCCTTGCTGACGACATCACCGTACTTCGCGTTGATATCGAAAAGATTGGCGTTGTGCGGATCCTCGTGGCGATCGCCCACGCACTCCTCCACCACGATCGGCCGGAATCCGTGCTGGACCGCATCGACCGCCGAGGCGCGGATGCATCCCGACGTGGTGCAGCCGGCAATGATCAGCGTGTCCACGCCCATGGCCGTCAGGGTCGCGGCCAGCGAGGTGCCGAAGAAGCAGCTGGCGTAGTTCTTGACGATCACCGTCTCGCCCCTGGGCGGCTTCACCTGCGGGCAGAACTCGGCGTACTTGCTGCCAGGAACGAGCGACTTGAGCACCGGCGCCTTGCGGATCCAGACGCCGCCGTCCTCGAAGGTCTTCGGGTTGTAGAGCACCCGGGTGTGGATCACCGGCACCTTCTTCTTGCGCGCCCATTTCAGCAGCTCGGGCACTTCCTTCACGCACTTGACGACACCCGGCGCGTACAGCGGCGCACCCGGCAGCGTGTAGCCCTGGAGCAGGTCGATGACGATCACCGCCGCCTTCCTGCCGAAGCCGATGCGGTTTCCCCAGACTCCGGCGTAGTTCTGCCTGGCGGTGACGCCGGATGCATTCTTGCTGGTGGCTGCCTTCTTTCTGGCCATGCTCGTTCCCCGGGATGACTGGGGCACCTGCCGCCGCCCGGCAGGTGCCGGACACGCTGCGCAGCGGATGTGGTGCTCGTGGATATCCTCCGCATCCTTCCACGGACGGCATGTGGCTGCAAGCCGGCAACGGCCTGCCTGACCACTGCGTGGCTGGAAGGCCGGATGGTCTGGCTGCGGGTCGCCGGTCTCGCAGATCATGGCCGGGACGAGGAGGTGTCCCATGGCCCAGACCCAGACCAGGCCCGCCATCCATGCCACGGCGGGGGCGCGCGGCGAGGCGGACAGATACAAGACCCTGAGCGGCTTCGAGGGCCGCGAGGAGGAGCTCGGCCGCTCGTTGTCCGTGCTGCTGAAAGTCCTGCACAACGATGCCGGCTACGCCCACGAGATGAACGATCCGCTGGTGAAGGCGCACCTGCTGGCCATCCAGTTCGCGAAGAACCGGGGTGAGCTCGCCGAATACGTTGCCCACGACATCAGGACCATGGAGCCGGTCACGCTGCGCATGAAGGGGATCATCGAGAAGACGGGCATCCGCGAGATTGCGCTGGTCGCGCTCTTCGACCGCACCGCCTGCCACTATGGCCTGGCGCTGACCTCCGGTGGCGACGGGCGCCAGCGCAGCTGGAAGGAACCCTTCGGCCATGTCCTGGAGCAGTGCCGGAAGATCGGCCAGTTCGACCTCACCGTCCAGGAGATCCACGACCAGTGGACCCGTCCGCGGCTGCAGGGCTACGCGCGGACCATGGGCGTGGAGCTCGACGTCTCGCCGATCGCTGCGGACGGCACCATCACCGTCGGGCTCGTCGACTGACTGGTCCGGCTGCTGCCCGACCCTGCAACATTTGCTACCATCCCGGCGCCGGCCAGCGCGGAGGGATTGTGGTATTTCTGCCATGCCCGGCTTCGGCCGCGCAGTTGCATGTCGCGGCTTTGTCCAATTCAGGGGGATGAACCAATGAAGATCCGCAGTCAGGTCACCGTGCTGGCAGCAGTGATGGTGGCCGCAGCCGGCACCGGCCCGGCGTTCGCCGTCGACGAAATCGTCGTCACCGCGCAGCGTCGCGCCGAGAACCTGCAGGAGGTGCCGCTGGCGGTGAGCGCCTTCGACAGCGGTACCATCGACCGGCTGCAGATCAATACCGTGAAGGACATCGGCCAGAATGTGCCCAACCTGCAGACCTACACCGTGACCGCGGGCTCGCAGTCCATGCAGGTGTTCAGCCGCGGCGCCAGCGTGCAGAACCCGGCGTTCAACACCGCGGAGTCCCCGGTCGGCATCTACATCGACGATGTCTACTTCGGGCGGCTGGGCAGCGCCAACCTCGACCTGACCGACCTCGAGCGCATCGAGGTGCTGCGCGGCCCGCAGGGCACCCTCTACGGCAGGAACACCATTGCCGGCGCCATCAAGCTCGTCAGCCGCACACCCGGTGACGAGACCTGGCTCAATGCCTCGGCCGGCTACGGCAACTACGACACCCTGAAGCTGACCGGGTCGGTGGGCGGGCCCATCGAGGACGGCGCGCTGGCCGGCTCCATCTCCGCGGTGTACGAGGATCGCGGCCGCGGCTGGCAAGACAACCCCGTGACCGGCAACGAGCCGGGCGAGCACGAGAACTTCGTGGTCCGCGGCAAGCTGCACTGGTACGGCACCGAGGGGCTCGACATCGTCGTCAGCGCCTGGGGCGCCAACCTCGAGAACGACGGCTACAACGGCGTGCCCTGGGACACGGCGCCGGCGGCCGCGCCCTCGGGCGAGGACAGCGGTGGCCCGCTGGGCGGCCATTTCTACGACACCCTGGTCGCCAGGGACAGCGTCAACTACGGCAACAGCGACCAGGCCGGTGGCTCGATCAACCTGTCCTACGACTTCGGTGGCGTGACGCTGCGCTCCATCACCGGCCTCACCAGCACCGATGACCAGTTCGGCTTCGACCTGGCCGGCGGCGGCACCGGCAGCTTCCCGCTGCCCTCGCCGGGCCTCGAGACCGGCAACAATGGCCTGCTGATCGCCTCCGACGCCAGCATGAACAGCTGGAGCGAGGAGCTGCAGCTGCTCGGCTCGGCCTTCGACAGGCGCCTCGACTGGCTGGTCGGGCTCTTCTACCTCAACGAGGATGGCCAGCAGAAATACTCCGGCCACTGGACCGTGGCCGGGCCGTTCGCCATCAGCGACTTCACCGAAGCCTCGCAGTCCGACACCGACAGCTATGCCGCCTTTGCCGAGGGCACCTGGCATTTCACGGACCGCTTCTCCGTCGTCGCCGGCGTGCGCTACACCGACAGCGAGAAGGACCTCGACAGCGTCTGCACGGGAACGAGCTGCGTGGCGGCGCCGGATGGCTCCAATGCGGTCCACCTGGACGATTCCTTCGACGAAACCACGTTCAAGCTCGGCGCCAACTACCAGCTGAACGACACCACCCTGCTCTACCTGACCTTCGCCCAGGGCTTCCAGGCCGGTGGCTACCAGACCCTGTGCCTGGGCAACATGAGCTGCGCCGGCGTGGTGTACGACTCCGAGACCGTCGATTCCTACGAAGCAGGCGTCAAGACCGAGCTGTTCGACCGCAAGCTGCGCCTCAATGCGGCCGGTTTCTACGCCATGTACAACGACATCCAGCAGACCGAGCAGCGCTTCGGCGCCTTCCCGCAGGCCAACGTCGGCGACATCGACGTCTACGGCATCGAGCTGGAAGCCACCTGGACGCCAAGCGATGCGCTGAGCATCTTCGGCCACCTGGGCTGGCAGGACAGCGGCGATTACGACCACCTGGCTCCGGCCGCGCAGGCGAAGAAGAACTACGACCTGCCGTCCAACCCCAAGCTGCAGGGCAAGGTCGGCTTCGTCTACACCATGGGCGTCTCCGACCTGGTGGAGTTCTTCTACGGCGCCGACATCTTCTACAGCGACGACTACTACACGACGGCGGACAACTCGCTGAAGATCGACAGCTACGCTCGGCTGAACGGCCAGGTCGGCATCGGCGCCCCCGACCAGCACTGGCAGGTCGTGCTGACGGGCCGCAACATCACCGACGAGGAAGACATGGTGTCGGGCATCTATGTCCCGGGCTTCACCAACATCCGCACGCCGCTGCCGCCGTCGGAGTTCATGCTGACCTTCAAGTACAGGTACTGACCGCCGCGAGGCAGCAGCCGCCAACGGAAAAGGGGCGCCACGGCGCCCCTTTTCCTTTCGCGTAGAATTTGCCGCTCCGACCGGCGGCAGGCTCCATGATCCCGACCCTCATCCAGCAGCCCCGCGCCCGGCGCCCCTGATGCCATGACCGGCGCCAGCCACTGCTTCCACTGCGGCGCGGCCCTGCGCGAGGCGCCCGTGCACCGGCTGCTGGTCGACGGCCGGCAGGTGGCGCTGTGCGGCCCGGCCTGCCACGAGATCGCGAGCCGCATCGTCGAAGACGGCCTCGACGGCTTCTACCGCTTCCGCAGCGGCCCGGTGCCGCCCAGTGGCGCAGCAGCCGTGGCGACGCGCTGGGCCACCTATGACCGGCCGGTCCTGCAGCGCGAATTCGTGGTGGATCGCGCCGACGGCAGCCGCGAGGCACAGCTGCTGGTGCAGGGCGTGCGCTGTGCCGCCTGCTCATGGCTGATCGAGCGCGCCATGACCGGCGTGCCGGGCATGCGCGGCATCAGCGTCGATCCGCTGACGACGCGCACCCGCCTGGCCTGGGATCCGGCCAGGACGACGCTGTCGACGCTGCTGGCACGCATCGCGGCACTCGGCTACGACCCCTGCCCCTTCACCGACGACGAGGGCGACCGGGCCGCGGCGCAGGAACGCAACCAGGCGCTGCGGCAGCTGGTCGTCGCCGGCTTCGGCATGTCGGCGGTGATGAGCTATGCCACCGCCATCTACCTTGGCGCCACCCAGGGCATGGACGCGCAGACCGCGCACTTCCTGCGCCTGGTCAGCCTGCTGGTGGCGACACCGGTGGTGTTCTACTCCGCCACGCCGTTCTTCGCCGGCGCCTGGCGCGGGCTGCGCAACCTGCACCCGGGCATGGACCTGCCGGTGGCACTGGCCATCGCCGCCAGCTACGCCGCCAGCGTCTGGAACACGTTCGCCAACGAGGGCGAGGTCTATTTCGACTCCGCAGTGATGTTCGTGTTTTTTCTCTCCGCCGCCCGCTTCCTGGAAATGGCCGGGCGCCACCGCGCCTCGAGCCTGACCGGTGCCCTGGCACGCCACCTGCCGCGGGTGGCGACACGCCTCGTGGCAGGCCGGGGCGAGGCCGTTGCCGTGGCCGAGCTCGAACCCGGGGACCTGGTGCTGGTGCAGCCCGGGCAGGCCTTCCCGGTGGACGGCCTGCTCGAAAGCGACGGCGCGCGCGTGGACGAATCCCTGCTCACCGGTGAGTCCCGCCCGCTGCGGCGCGAGCGCGGCGAGCGCATCATCGCCGGCAGCATCAACCTGCTCGCCGCGGCCACCGTGCGCGTGGAACGCACCGGCGCCGGGACCGTGCTCGCGCAGATCAGCCAGCTGGTCACCTCGGCGCGCGCCGAGCGGCCGCGGCTGGTGCAGCTCGCCGACCGTGTTGGCGCCTGGTTCGTGACGGCGGTGCTGGTGCTCGCGGCGCTGGTGGGCGTGGCCTGGTGGGCCATCGAGCCGGACCGGGCCTTCGAGGTGGTGCTGGCGGTACTGGTGGTCACCTGCCCCTGCGCGCTGGCGCTGGCGACGCCGGCCGCCTTCACCGTGGGCATGAGCGCGCTGGCACGCCAGGGCGTGCTGCTGCGCCGGGCCGGAGCGCTGGAGGCGCTGGGCCGGGTCACCGACATGGTGTTCGACAAGACCGGCACGCTCACCGAGCATGCCACCGGCATCCAGCACATCGAGGCGCTGGACGGCGGCGACCCGCAGCAGGCACTGGCGGCGGCCGCGGCGCTGGAGTCCCGCTCGGAGCACCCGCTGGCGCGCGCCTTCCCGAAGCCCGCGGGAACACCCGATGTCACCGCGGTGCGCGCCGTGCCCGGCCGCGGCATCGAAGGCCGGGTGGACGGCGAGCCGCTGCGCCTCGGCTCGCGCGAGTTCGCCCTCGGTCTTGCTGCACAGGCCACGGCTGCTGCCGGCAACGAGCCGGAACAGGAGCTGCAGTCCGTCTACCTCGGCGACGCCCGCGGCCTGCGGGCGCGCTTCGTCATCGCCGAGCAGCTGCGGCCCGGGACGGCCGAGGCGCTGCAGGCCCTGGCCCGCGAGTCGGTGACGGTGGCCATCGCCAGCGGCGACCAGCCGGGCCCGGTGCGCGCCGTGGCACGCCGTCTCGGCATCGGGCGCTACACCGCGCAGCTGCAGCCCCAGGACAAGCTCGCCCTGGTGCGCGGCCTGCAGCAGCAGGGCCGCACCGTCGCCATGGTGGGCGATGGCATCAACGATTCCCCGGTGCTGGCCGGCGCGGACGTCTCCATCGCCATCGGCAGCGGCACCTCGCTGGCGCAGCACGCCGCCGACTGCGTGCTGGTCGGTGCCGGCATCGGCGCGCTGCCGCGGGCCGTGGCGCTGGCGCGGCGCACCCTGCGCATCGTGCGCCAGAACCTCGCCTGGGCGCTGGCCTACAACGCCATCGCCGTGCCGCTCGCCGCGCTGGGCCTGCTGGCGCCGTGGGTGGCGGCGATCGGCATGTCGGCGAGCTCGCTGCTGGTCACCTTCAATGCGCTGCGGCTCGGCCGGCTGCCCGCCGCGCCGGCAGCCGCCGCGGCTGAGGCTGCGCCCGGCACCAGCACCGACGGAGTCGCCGCGTGAACAGCCTCTACCTGCTGATTCCCCTCGGCCTCATGCTGCTGGTCGCCGCGGTCGCCGCCTTCTTCTGGGCAGTGCGCAACGGGCAGTTCGACGACCTGGAGACGCCAGCCTGGCGTATCCCGATGGATGATGACGGGCGGCCGCCTAAACGAGGGGAATAGTTGCCTGCGCGACAGGCAATCCGGGCCTGTCGACTCCATTGCCCTTCGGGGTCGCCACACAACCACCAATGCCCTGCTCGGCCAGACCGGCGCCGACGAGCGCCGCCCGTTAGCCTTGAGCCTGTGCCTGGAGCGGCGTCTGGAGCAGATCGAGCGCCTGAGCCCCCAAGCCCAGGCAGCAGCACGTCCTGGAGATGCTTGACGGCACGCTCGCCCGGGCCGCACGATAATCGAAGCCACCATGCACGCCCACTCTGCCAAGCAAGACGCCATCCACGCCATCGAGCGGCTCCCCGACGACGTGCCCCTCGATGAGATCGTCCACCGGCTCTACGTCATGGGGAAGATTCAGCAGGGCCTGAAGAACATCGACGCCGGCCGCACCGTCAGCGCCGACGAGCTCGCCCGCGAGATCGAAGCCTGGTGAGGATGCTCGATAAGGCGATTGATACCCGCATGCAGCGCCGCCTGCAGCAGATCTCCAGTCTGCCGCCGGAGGAGCGCCACCAGATCCTGCAGCTCGTCGATGCGTTCATCGAGCGCGGGCAACTCAAGCGCCGCGCCACCCAGGGCGAGCGCACGAACGAACGACTCGGTGAACGCGCCGCAGCGCGCGCCTGAAGGAGACCGCCATGACCAACATCACTGTCCGGCTGCCCGACGATCTCGCCCGCCAGGCCCAGTCCGCCGGACTGCTTCGCGATGAGGCGATCGCCGCGCTGCTGCGCGATGCGATGCGCAAGCGCCAGGTCGACCAGCTCTTCGACACCATGGGCAAGCTCGCCACGCTCGAACCTGCCCTGACCGAGGCCGAGATCGACGCCGAGATCGCCGCCGCCCGCGCCGACCGTGCGCGTCGTCGCTGACACCAACACCGTCGTCTCGGCGTTCCTCTGGGGTGGATTACCCGCCGAGGTCCTCGTCACCGCGCGTGAAGGGCGCATCACGCTGCTCACCAGCGCCGCGCTGCTTGCCGAGCTCGAGGACGTACTCGCGCGTGAGAAGTTCGCTGCCCGCATCGCCCAGGTCGGCAGCTCCGCGGCGCAGATGATCGCCGGCTACCGCGCATTGGCCACGCCCGTGCGGCCCGCCGTGATCGATCCCACCGCGCACGACCCTGACGATGATCACGTCCTCGCCTGCGCCCTCGGCGCACAGGCCGCCCTCATCGTTACCCGCGACCGCGATCTGCTCACCCTCGGCACGTTCCGCGACATCCGCATCCTCGCCGCCCGCGAGACGCTCGACCTCATCGCCACCGCCGCACGCTGAGCCGCCCCTGGGGCCATTTGGGCCACAACGCTTAGCCGATGGCTATCCTGCATCGCTCAACCAACGGCGCACACCTACAACCCGGCGCGCTCCTTGGCGAGCGCCAGCTTCTTTAGTTCCGCGGGAGTAAGGCGCGCGAGGATTCTCTCGTAGAGGTCAGCGGCTTGGCGATAGTCGCCGCTGCGGAAGGCAGCCTCGGCCTTCGGGCGCATCTGCCCGGCAAGCACATCCAATGCGTACCCTTCCGCCCACGATTTCCGCTGTTGATCGAGAGCCGCAAAGAAAACCGGATCGCCGCTCAGTGCCCGTTCGCCGTACTGCTTCACCAACCCTTCCAGCTGCGCAAGGCCCTCCTGGATCCCCTGCGCGGTGGTCGACTGAAAGTTCCGGTACTTCGCCGCCGCCTCTGGGTCCGCGATCCGGATCAGCTCCTCGATTGAGTAGCGAGTCCCCGACCGGGTGATTTCGAAGCCGATCTCGAACGACTGCCGGCCATGGTAGATAGCGACTTCGAGATCACCACTTGCGTAGCGCACAAGGGTCGGTAACGACTCCACTTCACTGAACCCCAACCCGCCGAGGAAAGCAAAGTGCTTGCTCACGGCATCGGCGAAGTTTAGTCGCGTTCTCTCACGCCCGACCTGATTGCTCGCGCTCATGTTCATGGCACCGGCGGCATCCAGTAGCCTGAATTCGAGTCGAAGGTCCAGCCTCGATCCCTGAGTAGATTCCGCTCCGCGTTCAGGAACACGCCACCGCTGTCGCCGGGCGAGGCATCTCGAATCGGCTGCCCTCGTCGCATTTCCTCTCGTAGAACACCGGAGTTTCGTTTCCAGTTAGCTTGCGGGCTGCCAAGGTCACCCTTCAGGCGATCCAACAGTGATCGCTCGCCCTTCGCCAGATTCCCAAGGTCCTTGGTGCGACCAATAACGGTCGTTGTTCCCCTTGCGGCAACAGCCGCATCTGACGCGATGTCGTAGTCAAGGCCGACCTTTTCCCAGACGGCCTCTGCACTTAGCCGCTTCTCGATCCCGATGAGCGTTGTGAGGCCGGCCGCAGACCCCGATGCGCGGTTTTCGGCATGCGCGGCCAAGGCCGGCGTAGCCGGAAGAGCAACTAAGCGCAGAAGGCCTACTAGCGCGAGCGAAACGAGGGCGCGATACATGTGAGAAGTCCGCTACTGCGCCTATGTCAATCCGTTCGCCGGAGCTCCCACAACCGATGTTTAAGCGCCGCTAGGGCTTCTTCGAAGTCGCGGAGCGCAAACTCCCAGTCGACACCCTGTGGCGGTTTGAACAACTTGATCTGGGCGGCTTCCATTCCGCCCTCTTGTGTAATGACGCAAACGATGGAGTCGTCGAAATACAGGTCGCCGACGAGATTGTCGTAATCTGGCTCACTGCCTACGGTGATACGAAATCGGGGATTCATGGCTCAAGGAATCCAACAAAGTTGTCTGCCTCGTCGAATCTGGCGCCTCCGCCATAGCGGCCGCCGTAGTAATCGAGGCCACCGTATTTGTTGGGCGAGGTCCTTCCGACGTTACCGAGGATATCGTCTAAGGCAGCTTGCCCCTGAGTGTTGATTGCACCAGGGTTGCCGGTTGCACGTGGGAACACGCTGCCTTCGCGGCCACCATGTTTCTGCAGCGCACGCCCCGCCCTAGTTAGACCAGCTCTGTCTAGCGCTTGCCCCGCTCGACTCAGCGCAGCAGTGCCCCTTGCGGCATTTACTCATCGGACCGTAGCTCTGCTTCGAACCGTTTCAGAAGCTCTTCTACTGCACTTGCCGAGCTAGCTTGCCCGAAGTAGAACAA
>JAANMW010000663.1_pt1 | contig 40092 bp, 23 predicted proteins | sample 7279671 | NCBI WGS metagenome assembly JAANMW01 (sample SAMN14094541, study PRJNA606508) | bioreactor metagenome | isolation source: A lab-scale SPAN reactor treating ammonium-rich wastewater day 247 | place: Ireland: Galway | collected 2017-09-19 | reverse complement strand
TGCAGCGAAGCAATCTCCAAGGTGGCTCGTCAATTCTGTGGATGTCAATCAGCGTTGGGGATTGCTTCGGGGCTATCGCCCCTCGCAATGACAAAATAAAGTGAATTGTTACTTATTACCTAATAACCAATATCCATCCAATATCCAATATCTAATATCTAATATCTAATACCTAATATCTAATACCCAATATCTAATATCTAACGACTAAGAACTGCTCGGATCAGGTCGCGGTTCATCTGGCCGATCACATCCAGGGGGATGAGCTTGGGGCAGACGGCGGAGCATTCGCCATGGTTGGTGCAGCCGCCAAAGCCTTCGGCGTCCATCTGCCGCACCATGGCGGCCACGCGGTTGTGGCGTTCGACCTGCCCCTGCGGCAATTGGCCCAGGTGGCTGACTTTGGCCGCGGTGAAGAGCATGGCCGAGCCGTTGGGGCAGGCAGCGACGCAGGCGCCGCAGCCGATGCACGCTGCCGCATCCATGGCCAGATCGGCGTTTTTCTTGGGGATGGGGATGGCGTTGGCGTCGGGCGCGCTGCCGGTGGAAACGGAAACGTAGCCGCCGGCCTGGATGATGCGGTCGAAGGCGCTGCGATCGACCACGAGATCTTTGATCAGGGGGAAGGCCGCGGCGCGCCAGGGTTCGATGGTGATCGTGTCGCCCTCTTTGTAGTGGCGCATGTGCAGCTGGCAGGCGGTAAGCCCGCGGGCCGGGCCGTGCGCCAGACCGTTGATCACCACGCCGCACATGCCGCAGATGCCTTCGCGACAGTCATGGTCGAAGGCCACCGGCTCCTCTCCCGCCTGGATCAACTGCTCGTTGAGCAGGTCGAGCATCTCCAGAAAGGAAGAATCGGCGCTGACATGGTCGAGGTTGTAGTCCTGGAACCGGCCCTGGGTGTCGGCGTTGGCCTGGCGCCAAATGCGCAGTTTGAGCTTCATTGTCTTCTCTTCTCCCTTATTTGTAGCTGCGTTGGGACAGTTTGACGTACTTGAATTCCAGCGGCTCTTTGTGCAGCATCGGCAGGGCATCGTCGCCGGTGTGCTGCCAGGCCGAGACGAAGGAGAAATGCGCGTCATCGCGCAGGGCTTCGCCGTCGGGCGTCTGGCTTTCTTCGCGGAAATGGCCGCCGCAGGATTCGCTGCGGTGCAGGGCGTCCAGGCAGAGGAGTTCGCCCATCTCGAAGAAATCGGCCACGCGGCCCGCCTTTTCCAGGCTCTGATTCAGGTCAGCGGCGCTGCCCGGCACGCGCACATCTTCCCAGAATTCTGCCCGCAGTTGCGGGATCAGGGTCAGCGCTTTCTGCAATCCCGCGGCGGTGCGGCCCATGCCGCAGTATTCCCACAGGATTTTGCCCAGATCGCGATGGAATTCATCGACTGTGCGCCGGCCCTTGATCGCCAGCAGCCGCGTGATCTTGTCCTGCACCTCGCTGCTCACCTCGGCAAAAGCGGGGTGGCTGCTGTCCACGCTCGATTTTCCGGCCTGGGCCAGGTAGTTGCCCAGGGTGTAGGGCAGCACGAAATAGCCGTCGGCCAGGCCTTGCATCAGGGCGCTGGCGCCCAGGCGGTTGGCGCCATGATCGGAGAAATTGGCTTCGCCGATCACGAACAGGCCATCGATGTTGCTCATCAAGTTGTAATCGACCCACAACCCGCCCATGGTGTAGTGCAGGGCTGGATAGATGCGCATCGGCGCTTTGTAGGCGTTTTCGCCGGTGATGCTCTCGTACATGTCGAAGAGATTGCCGTAGCGATCGCGGATCACATCTTCGCCCAGGCGGCGGATGGCGTCGGCGAAGTCGAGATAGACGCCGTTGCGCAGTTCGCCCACGCCGTGGCCGGCGTCGACTACCATTTTGGCGTTGCGGCTGGCCACATCACGGGGCACCAGGTTGCCGAAGCTGGGGTATTTTTCTTCCAGATAGTAGTAACGCTCGGCTTCGGGGATCTCGTGCGGTTTGCGGCTGTCGCCGGCCTGCCGCGGCACCCAGATGCGGCCGTCGTTGCGCAGCGATTCGCTCATCAACGTCAGTTTGGATTGGTGCTCGCCGGCCGGGGGGATGCAGGTGGGGTGGATCTGGGTGAAGCAGGGGTTGGCGAAATAGGCGCCCCGTTTGTACGCGCGCCAGGCCGCGGTGACGTTGCAGCCCTTGGCGTTGGTGGAGAGGTAGAAGGCGTTGCTGTAGCCGCCGGTGGCCAGCACTACGGCGTCGGCGGCCCAGGTCTGGATCTCGCCGGTGCGCATGTCGCGGGTGACGATGCCGCGGGCGCGGCCATCGGCGATGACCACATCCAGCAGCTCGCTGCGGGTGTGCATCTGCACGCTGCCGGCGTGGATTTGCCGGGCCAGGGCCTGATACGCGCCGAGGAGGAGTTGCTGGCCGGTCTGGCCGCGGGCGTAGAAGGTGCGGGAGACCTGCGCCCCGCCAAAGGAGCGGTTGTCGAGCAGGCCGCCATATTCGCGGGCAAAGGGCACGCCCTGGGCCACGCATTGATCGATGATGGCGTTGCTGACCTGGGCCAGACGGTAGACGTTGCCCTCGCGCGAGCGGTAATCGCCGCCCTTGACGGTGTCGTAGAAGAGGCGGTAGATGCTGTCGCCGTCGTTGCGATAGTTCTTGGCGGCGTTGATGCCGCCCTGCGCGGCCACGCTGTGGGCGCGGCGGGGGCTGTCCTGATAGCAGAAGTTGTGGACGTTGTAGCCCATCTCGCCCAAGGAAGCCGCGGCCGAGGCCCCGGCCAAACCGGAGCCGACGATGATGATGGTGAATTTGCGGCGATTGGCCGGGTTGATCAGCTTCATATGGAAGCGGTGCTGATCCCATATGGACTCGATCGGCCCGGCAGGCACGCGGCCATCCAGCGGGGCCGCGGTGGTGTGCAGGTCGTCCAGATTCCAGGGGGTGGTGCGCGGTGACATGGTGTTTCCTCCGGGCCTATTTGACGACGCCGAACAGGACGGCGAGGGGTACGACGGCAAAGCCGAGGGTCATGAGCAGGGCAAAGGCGGCGGCGCCGCGGCGCACGGCCTGATCGTAGCGGGGGCTGAGGATGCCCAGGGTCTGCATCATGCTCCAGCCGCCGTGATAGAGGTGCAGCCCCAGCAGAGAGACGGCAATGAGGTAGAAGATGACATTGGGGAGGAACTGAAATCCGACCACCAGGTTGTGATAGACCTCGCCGGGGATGAAATCGGGGTGAATATTGCCCCAGGTGAAGTGCATGAGATGGTAGAGGATGAAGACGAAGATCACCACGCCGCCCCAGCGCATCAGTTTGGAGGCGTAATTTGCCTCCAGGGTGCGTTTGACCGCGTACTGATCGGGCCGGGCCTTGCGCGCCTGGATCGTCAGCGCCGTCGCCGCCCAGACGTGCAGGGCTACCGAGGCGATCAGGATCAGCCGCATGATCCAGAGGGCGTGGGCGTGGCCGAAGATGGGCGCGCCCAGCTCGCGCAGTTCTTCGGAATAGGCGTTGAAATACTCCGGGCCGATGAAAACCTTGAGGTTGCCATACATGTGGACGAGGATGAACCCAATGCCGATCACCCCGGTCACGGCCATGATCACCTTTTTGCCGATGGTCGAGCGGGAGAAGGACAGCACTTGCAGGTTTTGCATACACGCCTCCTGAACGAATGAAGAGAGGATTGGGAAGGAATCCGCCAATCTTAGCGCATCCGCAGGGGATGGGCAAAAGGGCAGGGGGTGGAAGAGGCGGCGGGGGGTGGGCGGTGGGGCGGCGGTGGCGACAGAACCGCCGAATGAATTCGGCGGCTGATACAAGCAAACCCGTTGAAACGGGTTGTCGATGACGTTATCATGCCAATAACAACCTGCTTTAGCAGGTTTCTGATGCCAGACCGTGAATTCATTCACGGGACGGCCGCCCTCCCCTCCCCAACCATAAAAAAAGCGCCCCCTGCCAACGCAAGAGGCGCTTCCCCCAACCAATCTACCAATCTACCAACCTACCTACCAACCAACCAACCAACCAACCACCCAACTAACCAACCAACTAACCAACCACCCAACTAACCACCCACCCACCCTACATATTTCCAATCAACGCATCGCCAAACTCGGAGCACTTCAGCAGGGTCGCCCCTTCCATCAGCCGTTCGAAATCGTAGGTCACGGTCTTGGCGGCGATGGTCTTCTTCATGGCCGAGACGATCAGATCCGCCGCTTCCGTCCAGCCCATGTAGCGGAACATCATCTCGCCGGAGAGAATGACCGAGGAGGGATTGACCTTGTCCAGGCCGGCGTATTTGGGCGCGGTGCCGTGCGTGGCCTCGAAAATGGCGGCCCCGGTCTGATAATTGATGTTGGCGCCGGGGGCGATGCCGATGCCGCCCACCTGCGCGGCCAGCGCGTCCGAGATGTAATCGCCGTTCAGGTTCATGGTGGCGATCACGTCATATTCCGCCGGGCGGGTGAGGATCTGCTGCAAGAAAGCATCGGCGATGACATCCTTGATCACCAGGCCGTTGGGCAGCTTGCACCAAGGCCCGCCGCCGAACTCCTCGGCCCCGAACTCCTCTTTGGCTACCTGATAGCCCCAATCGCGGAACGCGCCCTCGGTGAACTTCATGATATTGCCTTTGTGCACCAGTGTCACCGATTGGCGGTTGTTGGCGAGGGCATATTGGATGGCGTCGCGCACCAGGCGGTAGGTGCCCTCTTTCGACACCGGCTTGATGCCGATGCCGGAGCTTTTGGGGAAGCGGATCTTCTTCACGCCCATCTTTTTGCGCAGGAACTTGATCACCTTTTTCGCCTCTTTCGACTGCGCTTCCCACTCGATCCCGGCGTAGATATCTTCCGAATTCTCGCGGAAGATGACCATATCGATCAATTCCGGCTGTTTCACCGGGCTGGGGGTGCCGTCGAAATACATCACCGGGCGCAGACAGACATAGAGATCGAGCATCTGCCGCAGGGCCACGTTCAGCGAGCGGATGCCGCCGCCCACGGGCGTGGTCAGCGGGCCTTTGATGCCGACGAGGTATTCCTGGAACGCGTCCAGCGTCTCATCCGGCAGCCAGACGCCCTCGCCATAGGTGGCCACGGCCTTTTCGCCGGCGTAGACCTCCATCCAGGCGATTTTGCGCTGCCCGCCGTAGGCCTTTTCCACAGCGGCGTCGAGCACACGCACCGAGGCCGCCCAGATGTCGGGGCCGGTGCCGTCCCCCTCGATGAAGGCCAGGATGGGATGATCGGGCACGTGCAGGGCGCCGTTGGTAATGGTGATTTTTTCCCCGTCGGGGAGGATGATTTTGTCGAAAGCCATGGTGGGATTCCTTTTGATTTTGTATGGTTTGGGTGGAGCGCCGCGGCTGGCCGGACAGCGATCCAAAAAAGAGAAAAGAGCGAAAACAGCGCCGCCATGATAGCGCAGGGCAGGGCGAGACCCCAAAAAACCACCCGCTTTCACGGATAGATAACCTTGAGTTTGTAGGGCGCGATGCTATTATAGTTGCCGGCAGTGTACACGCGTATAAAATACCAGCCCGCAGAATAGTCGTCTTCGATGTGGAAGGGCGGGGCGCCGGCAAAGCCCACGCGATTGGCCGTGCTCTGGTGGTAGAGATGCAGTTGCGGATCGAGTCCATTGTGTTCGGTCATGTCGATGGCGACATGGCCGGGTCCGGCCAGCCAGAAACTGAAGTAGTCCTCACGGTCGTTGGCATAGCCCTGGTAATGGCGGCCCGATCGCAACCGGCCATTGGCCTGGGCGGTGCTGTTGTTCGGCTCCTGCTCGAAGGGGCCTTCGAAGAAGGGGGTGGGCGTGGCCGTGGCTGTGGGGCTGGGCGCGGGTGTGCGGGTTGGTGTGGGGCTGGGCGTGGGTGTGCGGGTTGGTGTGGGGATGGGTGTTGGCGTCCGGGTTGGTGTGGGATGGAATCTATGTATCGATGGCAGGTAGATCTGTATCACAACGCTTGTAGGACTTGAAGTAGGAGAGGGAGTAGTGGTTGGCGTAGATGTGGGCGTGGCCGTTGGGGTGAGTGTAGGTGTGGGTGTAGACGTCAAAGGTGGCGTGGGCGTTGGCGAGAACGTTTGCGTGGCAGTCAGGGTTGGTGTGGCTGTAGGCGTCGAAGTTGGCGTCGGGGTTGAGGTGGGAGTGGCAGTAGGAATGGGTGCGCCGATGAAGTATGCAGGTGCAACGGCCGTGGCATAATGATCGTAATCTTTGATAGCCCAGGGTTCCTCCCAGGGATGATTTTCATCTGGCAGCTTGTCTTGGTTGAACCAGACAATAGCGTGTAGATTGGGAAATTCTTTGTCAATGGCGACCGGGAGCCCCGATTCGTAGAGGTTGTGTAAACGATCGATGTACCAATTTTGTCCACAAGAACTCCAATTAGAGGCGCCTGTCTCGGAGATCATCATCGGTTTGCCATGCGGCGTTACAGTACGCGCCGGCGTGAAAATGGCGCGCGGTGTTGGCGCGGAGAACCGTTCATAGAAATAGTTGTTGAATTCGTCGCTATTCAGAGCAGCTCGGATGATAAAGTCATCACATGGATCGTCCTTATGAAAATAATAATCAAGTCCCACCCAGTCCACACAATCATCGCCTGGATAGAAAAATTCGTAGTCCCAGTTAGGGTCTTGATTGGCCCATTTTTGATTCGGACTCCACACAAGTGCGGTATTGTCTGCGTTGGTTTCTCTAAGAATCTGCTTCACACGGCAGAATGCAGCGCGATAGGCAGCCTGATAAGTGCTTAGCGTCAGATGTCCTTGGCCTTTGTTCTCGATAAGGTTCATCTCGGGTGCAAAAATGATGAACATCGGTTCGCCAAACGCGCGGATTTCGGGGGCGATGAGTTCCTTCAGCCAATTGGCATCTCCTTCAGGCAGCCCGTTGACTGTCAATGGACGTGCAAACTCTAGGATCAGAGCGGGAACGCCCGCTGCATCCTTGACACACCTCATGAAATCCGCAATGCTGGTTGGCGTACCGTCCCACCAACCTTCGCCATCATTGATGCGGATATAACGGGAATAGATGACGTGCGCCTTGCTCGTTTGTGCTGTGAACTCATGGATGGCCCTACAGTTTTGTGCGGCAGCATCGTCGAGATAGACGCCGATATACGCTCCCTTTTCTGGGATCGGGGGTTGCGCCAGGATATCTGCATCTGGTTTCAGTGACCACAGTGCTGCGGGCGGCGTGGCCGACGTTAACCGGACGCTTAACCAGGAGATAGTGAGCACGATCACTCCTGTCGCGAACAACCAGAGGCGAAAAGACCTATTATCCATAGCGAATTCTATCCTTAGGTGGGGACTGCCCAAAAAATGCAGAGGGTGCCAGATAACACCTTGCTTCAGGAGGCCAACTTCCCCAAGAAGCTGAACTTCTTTTATCTGCCCTCGCTTTCTGACGGCAGCAGCCTTCAATCCGCGAGAAAGGTGAGGTGCAACGTGTAGGGGGTGTTGCTGTTGAAGTTGCCGGCAGAGATGATGCGCACGCCGTAGACGCCGCCCGCGGGCAGGTCGGCGTTGAGTTGTAGGGTGGTCGGGGCGGGGCCGGCCTGGGCTACGTGCTGCACCAGGTTCAGGCCGGCATCGTAGAGAGTGATGGCCACATCGACGCCGCTGTGATTGGAAAGCAACACGGCGAGTTGGCCGGCGCTATTGGCGCGGATGCTGAACCAGTCGGCATGGTCGTTGGCGAAACCGAAGTAATTTCGGCCCAGTCGCAGCCAGCCGTTGGCGCTGGCAAAGCTGTTGTTCGGCTCCTGCTCGAAGGGGCCTTCGAAGAAGGGGGTGGGCGTGGCCGTGGCTGTGGGGCTGGGGCTGGGTGTGGGCGTGCGGGTGGAGGTCGGTGTGCGGGTAGGGGTGAGGGTGGCGGTGGGGCTGGCCGTGGGTGTGGGCGAGGGTTGCGGCAGCGCCACCATCGGCAACCACACTGTCTTGATCGTCCCTGCCGCCAGGGGGCGATACCAGAGGCCATTGTCAGATGTTCCGGCGAACAGCCATTCGCCAGAGGCGTCGATGGCCAGAGAACGGACATCGGAGGTGGGCAGCCCCTCGTTGATCGCCCGCCAGGTGACGCCGTCATCCGTGGATTCATACACACCTGCCCATTGCGTGGCCACATAGATGCCAGGTATGAGCGGATAGTGGGGCGAGAGCGCCACGTCGTGGATGATGATAGTGGGCAATTCCCACCCGATGAACGCCCAAGTGGCCCCGCCATCGCTCGAACGATGCAGACCATCGCTATACACGGCCGCAAAAAGGGTGGCGTCGCTGGCGTAGGCCGGGGACACGGCCACGGCCATCACCTCGCCCGTGCCCAGCCCGGTGTTGATGGCGATCCAGGAATCGCCGCGGTTGGTCGATTTGAAAACGCCGTCCCGATCCGTGCCCAGGAAAAGCGTGGCGCTGCTGGCATAGTTCGGCGTCAGGGCCAGGATCAGCGCCCGCTGGTCGCCCAGGCCATTGCTGATCCCCAGCCAGCTTGCGCCACGGTCCTCGGATCGATAAACGCCGCGGAAGTTCGAGGCTGCAAACAAGGTGTTGTCGCTGGCGAACGCGGGCGAGAGGGCCACGGTTGCCACATCGACCGGCCCGGCCCCGGTACGCGTCCAGGTCTGGCCGCCATCGCTGCTGCGATGAACGCCCGCCAGGCTGCCGGCAGCGAAGAGGGTGTTGTCGGCGGCGAAATCAGGCGAGACTTCGACATCGGTCAGCGTGCGTTCGCCGATGCCCGTGTGCGACGGTATCCAACTGGCGCCGCGGTTGTCGGAACGGAAAAGACGCCCGCCGCCGGCGGCGATGAACAGGGTGGGAAGTTGATGCGGTGGTGGGGGCACGCTGATTGCATTCACCCGCAGATTGGTGATGCCTGTGTTCTTGCTGCTCCAGTTTTGTCCACCGTCGGTCGACATGCTCACTCCGCCATTCAGCCCTAACCCGGCCAGGATCGTGCCATCCTCGGCATACGTTGGGGCCGGGGCCAGCGCCAGGCTGTTCCAACTGGCCAGGCCGTTGCGCACCGATTGCCAGGTGTTTCCGGCGTCGATCGATTTGGAGATGCCGTCCCAGGCCAGGCCGGCGAACAGGGTTTGGTCGGCAGCGAAATTCGGCGACAGGGCCAACACCGATGTTTGTAACGAGGCCAGCCCCTGGCTGGCGCGTGTCCATGTGGTTCCGCCATTCGTCGATCGAAACACACCACCGTTTTCTGTGGCCGCGAACAGGGTGCGATCGCTCTCGAAAGCGGGCGAGACGGCGAGGGCGGTGATTTCGGGATCGGTGATGCCGGTCCAACTTGCCGTCCAACCGTTTCCGCGATCATCAGATCTGAAAACGCCCTGATCAGTGCCGGCGAAGACCCAATCCAGGTTCTCGGCTGTTGCGGCGACCAGGGCTTTTACATCGGTATTGGTCAGTCCGGCGTTGCGCGCTTGCCAGAATTTGCCGCCATCGGTGGAGCGAAACACGCCTACGCCAGTGCCGGCGTAGAGGATGCCGCTGGCGGCGTAATCGCCGGCGAGGGCCAGCGCACGGATGTAAAAATCATCAATGCCATTCCCGCTTTTCTGCCAGCTGAGGCCGCCATCGCTGGTTTTGAACACAACCGAATCGGTGCCGGCGTACATAGTCTGATCCGACGCAAATGCGGGCGAAATGGCCAACGCGAAGATGGTGCGCGAATCCAATCCGCTGCTGGCGGGCTGCCAGGTGAGGCCGCCATCGCTGGAACGGAACACGCCGGCCCCCCTCGTGCCGGCGAAGACCAGCTCATCTGCGATGAAATTGGGTGAGAAGACTAGGGCGGCAACATCTCCCCCGTACAACCCCTGCTGGCCCGGCCACCAAGGATCCTCCTGCGCCCGCGCAACCAGCGCCAGCATCACGACCAGACAGGCTGTGGTCGCCAGCAGCAGGCTTTTGCGAACGGTCACCATCACGGGGTCACTACTCCCTGAGGACTGCGGTTTAGGGCGGCGCGGCGGTGGGCGTCGCCGGCGGGACGGGTGTGGGGGTGGGCGGCGCAGACGTGGGGGGAACGGTCGTAGCGGTGGGGGGAACGGGTGTGGGTGGGATAGGCGTGGGTGTGGGCGGGATGGGCGTGGCGGTGGGTGGGACGCGCGTGGGTGTGGGCGGCGCGGGCGCCACAGACACGCGGCCCAAATCTCCCGCGGCGCTGACCAGATCCGCGAAAAGCCAGCCCGCGCGGCCATTGAAATCGATCTGCCACCATGTTTCCGCCCCGTTCTTGCCCGTGATATCGAACCGTTGGCCGGCGGCAGCCACACCGATGCGATCGTACTGCGTGCCGGGGCCGCTGCGCACGTTGGCGACGCTGTTGACCCGGGCCGCCGGCTGCGCGGGCGTGGCCGTGGGCGGAATCGCTGTGCTCGTGCTGATGGGCGTGGCGGTGGTCGCCGGCATGAGCGTCGCCAAACCGGCCTGATAGCTCTGCAACCACTGTTGGCGGGCCGCGCGATAGTCCGTCCAGGCGTCGTCGCCCGCGGTCAGGGCCACGAACCGCTCGAAATCTGCCGCGGCTGCCGGCAACTCGCCCAGCCTCTCATACAGATCCCCGCGGTTGAGGTAGTACTCGGCGTTGGCCGGCTCCAGGTCGATGGCTGCGGTCAGGTCGGCCAGCGCATCTTTCAACTGCGCCAGTTGCTTGTAGATGTGAGCGCGGGTGAAATAGAAGCCGGCGTTGCCCGGTTGCAGCGTGATCGCCTGGGTCAGGTCGGCCAGCGCTTCTGGCAGCCGCCCCTGCTTCTCGTACGCATACGATCGGTTGATATAGGTCCAGGCGTCGCCGGGGTTCATATCCAGGGCTGTGGCGAAATCGGCCAGCGCCGCATCCACCTTCCCCAGCATGGTGTAGCAGATCGCCCGGTTCTCCCACAGCGAGCGATCCTGGCAGCCGGCGGCGATGGCCGCATCGGCGCCGGCCACCGCGCTTTCGCAGTTGTTCTGGTTGCTCAGGGCGCTGACTGTGGCGACCATGGCGTCGCAGTCGATTGCAACAGGCGTGATCGTGGCCCGCGAGGTCGGCAGTTGCCGGCGCAGCACAATAGCCCGCGCCCCCCACAAGATGCTGGCGACCAGCACTACCACGATCACCGCGGCGATGGGCAGGGGGCCGCGCTCGCGCTTGGCCGGCGCGAGCGGCAGCGGCAGTGGTTCTGCCGGCAGTGGCTTGGCCGGTTCGGGCGGAGGCGGCTCTGCCGCAGCCAGGGCCTGCACAAAGGCGCGGGCCGTAGGAAATCGCTCGCCCGGTTGCTTGGCCAGCGCGCACAAGATAGCTTCGGAGACAGCAGGGGGCAGGTCGGCGCGCAATTCATGCGGCGGCTGCGGCGGCTTGCTGGCGTGGGCCATCAGCACCTGCACCGTGCTGCCAGTGAAGGGCACCTGCCCGGTGAGCAGGTGATAAGCGGTCACGCCCAGGGCGTAGATGTCGGCGGCGGGGCCGATCTCGTGCGCGCGGGCCGTGTCTCCCTGCTCCGGCGCCATGTATTCCACCGTGCCCAGGATGGCGCCCGATTGCGTCAGTTCCGTGCTCTGCGCCAGCGCCTTCACCATGCCAAAATCGCTGAGCACCGCCCGCACCGAACCATCGTTCATCCTGTCGAGGAGGATGTTGGCGGGCTTGACGTCGCGGTGCACCATGCCGTGGGCATGCGCGTGATCCAGGGCCGCGGCCACCGGGGCCAGCAGGGCCCTCGTTTCCCCCACATCCAGCGCACTCGTCCCCGCTTGCAGATAGTCGCGCAGGCTGCCACCCTCGATCAACTCCATGGCGATGAACAGTTGCCCCTCCACCTCATCGATCTCGTAGATGGTGATGATGTGGGGGTGTTTGAGCTGGGCGGCGGCCTGGGCTTCCTGCAGAAAGCGGGCGGCGAAATCAGACTCCCAACTCCGGGCCGGATCCAGGATCTTCAGCGCGGTCTGGCGGCCCAGCCGCGTGTCGCGAGCGCGGTAGACCGTGGCGAACCCGCCCCGGCCCAACTCGCCCAGGATCTCGTATTTGCCAAACTGCTTGGGCGCTGTGTGCATCGCTCACCCTCCCAGAAAACTCTCGCCCGCGCCCGGCGTGTTGGTGATTTGCGTGATCCTGCCCTGGGCCTCCAGGCGGAACACCTCGCGCTTGCCGGTGCGGGTGGAAGTGAAATAGATGGCGCCGTCACTGGCCGCAACCGGTGACCAGCTCTCCCCCTGGCCTTTCGTTTCGGTCATCGCCTGCGCCTCGCCCCCAGCCAGACGGTAGATCTCCCGTTTGCCGGAGCGGTCGGAGGTGAAATAGAGCACACCGGCGGCGCTGAACGCCGGCTCGTAGCTGCCGGCGCTGGTCGGACTGTGGGTGATGCGATGCACCACGCCCGCCGTGTCCAGACGATAGATTTCGCGGGGCCCCTCGCGGGTGGAATCGAAAAAGAGAGAGCCATCGGGCGCAAGCGCGGGGTTGCGGCTGTGGCCGCGCGGGGTGGTTTTCGTCACCGCCACGGTCTCGCCCTGGACAGAGAGATGATAGACTTCGTAGCGGCCACTGCGGTTGGAAGTGAAATAGAGATCGCCGTTGGGCCCGTGCACCGGCCCGGTGCTGCTCCGCCCGTTGGGGGTCTGGGTGACTTGCAGCAGCGATCCCCCCTGTTCCAGGGTGAAGATCTCGCTCGTTCCGGTGCGATTGCTGTTGAAATAGAGGGCGCCGCGGGGCGCTTCCAGCGTGGGCAGCCACTCCTCCACCGTGCTGGCGCTCTGCAAGACGAGCACCACCGCGCCGCTGGCATCGATACGATAGATGCCCCGTTTGCCCTCGCGGGTGGATGTGAAATAGATGGCGGCCATCGGCGGGGAGAAAAGACGCTGCCAGCCTCCCCAGGCCAGCCAACCCGCGGCCCCGATCACCGCCAGCACCAGCAGGAGCAGCGCGAGGGTGCGCGGGCGGGGCAGCTTCAGAGGGGGCAGCGTGAAACGCCGCTCCTGCCTGTCCCGCGTGGGCGCGGCAGGCGGCAGCAGTTCTGCCGGCGCCCCTTTTGCCGGCGGGGGCTTGACCGTTTCAGGCAGAGGCGCGAAGCCCGCGGCCAGAGCCTGGATGAAGGCCGTGGCCGTGCCAAAGCGGGCCTGTGGGTTTTTGGCCAGCGCCTGCAAGATCGCGTCCGAGGCTGCCGCGGGCAGATCCGCGCGGCGCTGATGCGGCGGCTGCGGCGGCTTGTGCACGTGCGCGTGCGTCACCTGCGTGGTGGTGCCGGCAAAGGGCACGACGCCGGTCAGCATCTGATAGGCCACCACGCCCAGGGCGTAGATGTCGGTGTGCGGGCCTAAATCGGCCAGTTCCGGCTCGATCTGTTCCGGGGCCATATATTCGGCGGTGCCCAGCAGGGCACCGGTTGTGGTCAGGGCGGTGTTGTGGCTGAGGGCCTTGACCAGGCCGAAATCGGCCAGCACCGCCTGCACGCCCTCCGCATCCCCCTCTGGCAGGGCGCGCAGCAGGATGTTGCCTGGCTTGACATCGCGGTGCACCAGGCCGCGGCGGTGCGCGAAATCCAGCCCGCGGGCGACCTGGCGCAGGATATCCAGGGCTTGCGGCGGGGGCAAGGGGCCGGCATGCTGCAACAGATCGCGCAGCGAGCCGCCTTCCCATAACTCGGCGGCCATGTACATCTGGCTCTCTTGCTCGCCCACCTCGTAGATGGTGAGGATGGCAGGGTGGGCCAGGCTGGCGGCCAGCCGCGCCTCCTGCAAAAAGCGCTCGCTGAACGAAGGTTCCCACAGCAGATGCGGCGCCAGCACCTTCAGCGCCACTTCCCGGTCGAGCGTGGCGTCGCGAGCGCGGTAGACCGTGGCGAACCCGCCCCGGCCCAACTCGCCCAGGATCTCGTATTTGCCGAAGTGGGTGGACGGGGGTGCGTTCATGGCAAGCAGTTGGGTGTGAGAACTGGCCGCCGCTCAGGGCAGCGGGAAACAATTGCCCGAATTGGCTTGCACTGTGTGGTCGGCGTTGGCAACCAGGACGCAGATCTGCGTGGCCTGGGCCGGGCGATCGCTGATCTTGAACAGGGTGAAGGGGCTGGCGCCGCTGCCCCCCGCCTCGATCGGGTACATCTGGAAGGGGCCAAGCCCCGGCACCCCGGCGTTGGCAGGCGTGACCGTGTTCCAGAAGAAGTGCAGGTGCTGGCCCGGCACCACCGGCGTGAAGCCGAAGGTCTCGAATGCAACCGCGTAGTGGTTGTCTTCGCCGACGATGCCGGTGATCAAGGCCCGCAGGCTGCTCTGGCTGGCCGATTCGGGGATGGTCGCGGCCCAATGGGGCGCGCCGTCGTTGCTTTCCCCCTCGATCAGGGGGATGTGCAGGCCATCTTCCACCCGCACGGCCCAGATATCGCTGCCATCTTTGGCATCGAACCGGGAATCGCCATTCACATCGATCCCGCGGCTGTACACGATCCATTCGCCATCGGGCGACCAGGCGGGGTTGGCGGCGAAGGCTTCGCTGAGATGGCGCGAGTTGCTGCCGGCGCTGTCCACCAGAATCAACTGCCCGTAAGCGTCGCTGCCGCGGCTGCGCTGCACGAACACCAGTTCATGGCCGCGCGGCGACCACGCCGGCTCGTTCTCGTCCGCGTCGCTGACCACAAAGGGCGTGGGCGAGCGCACCCTGTAGGCCTGCGCGAGCTGCTGCGCGGCCGGCTCCACCGGCATCAGATAGATGTCCATATCGCCGTTGCGCTCGCTGCCGTAGGCAATGACCGCGCCCTCTGCCCACCAACTGGGCCATTCATCCCGGCCAGGATGGTTGCTGAGACGGAAGACCCGTCCCCCCGCGTACACGTGCAGCTCGGAGCTGTTGTCCGCGGTGGTGATGAAGGCGATGGGGCCATCCTCGCCGGCCAGCCAGCCGGGCGCCCAGGCCGCGTACTCGTCCCAGCCGCCGGTGCCGATCAGGCGGCGGGCGTTGTCGCCGTTGGCATCCATCAGCCAGATGTCATAGCCGCCGCCGCGGTTGGAGGTGAAGGCGATCTGGCTGCCGTCGGGCGACCAGCGGGCGATGTGGTCGTCGGCGCTGTTGGCGGTCAGCGCCACCAATCCGCCGCCGGCCAGATCGTAGCGCATGATCTCGTTGGTGTTGGGGTCGCCGCCGACGTTGCGGGTGAAGAGGAGGTAACCGCTCAACCCGGCGCGGGCCGCGGCCACGGCGTCGGGCGTGGGAGAGGGTGTGGGCGTGGCGGTGGGGGCGAGGGTGGGCAGTTCCAGCTCCGGCGGCAGCGTGATGATGGGGAAGGGCGTCTGCTCGACGCCGGTCTGGCCCACGTTGGTCTGGCCGGGGTCGGGTGGGAGTTCGCCGCCGCCCTTGCCCGGATCAGGAGGGAAGCCGGGCGGCGTCAACAGCGCATCGGCGATGGCCTGGGCCGTGGCTGTGGCCGCGGCGTTGGCGGTGGCCACGGCGGCCTTCGTGGCCTTTTCGGTGGCATTGGAGAGCAGATTGAGGCCGATGAAGAGCGCGAGCGCGCCCAGGAGGAGGCCGGCGGCGAGGAGGCCCAGGCGTTTGTTGCGGGCGGCGGCCGCGACGGGCGGGGGAGAGGACGTCGGAGGCAACTCTGTCGGCGGCGGCGGCTCCACCGGCGGCGGAACCCTCTTGGGCAAGGCGGGTGCCGCGGCCAGGGCCTGGATGAAGCTTGTGGCAGAGGGGAAACGGTCGCCAGGGGCCTTGGCCAGGGCGCGCTGGATGGCCGCGGCAGCCGCGGGCGGCACATCCGCGCGCAGATCGGTCAGCGCAGGGGGCGTTTTGTGCAGATGCCCGTGCATCACATTGGCGGTGCTGCCGCTGAAGGGCACCTGCCCGCTGAGCATGTGGTAGGCGACGATGCCCAGGGCGTAGATGTCGGTGGCGGGGCCGATCTGCGCGCCGAGGTCGGCGTCGATCTGCTCCGGGGCCATGTATTCCAGCGTGCCCACCAGCGCGCCGGAGCGGGTCAGTTCGCTGCTCTGGGCCAGGGCTTTGACCAGGCCAAAATCGCTGAGGATGGGGTGCAGATGCCCGCGATGCGAGGTCTTCAGCAAGATATTGGCCGGCTTGACATCCCGATGCACCAGGCCGCGGCTGTGCGCGTAGTCGAGGGCGTCGGCAATGCCGCCGAGCAGGGCCACGCACGCCTCCAGGTCGAGCGGGCCTTGGCCTTGCAATTTGCCTTGCAGCGTGCCTCCATCCACCAATTCCATGGCCAGAAAGAGCTGGCCATCCAGATCGCCGACCTCGTAAAGGGTGATGATGTGTGGGTGGCTGAGGCTGGCGACGGTGCGCGCCTCCTGCAAAAAGCGCTGGGCGAAGTCAGGCTCCAGCGTGTGGTGCGGGTGCAGCAGTTTCAGCGCCACCTCGCGGTCGAGTGTGGCATCCCGCGCCCGGTAGACCGTGGCGAAACCGCCGCGGCCAAGAGGGCCCAAAATCTCGTATTTCCCGAAGGAACGCGCCTGATCTGTCAAGAAGACCTCCGAAAGAGGTAGCAATGCCGCCTTCCCCATCGATCGACCAAGGGGGGAAGGATGACATAAGATTAACACTGTTGTGTGTGGGGGTCAAGGGTGGGGGTGTAGACGATGGGCGATGAACGGTGAGGCGATGGCTTTCTTCCCGCTGTCGCCGGTCATGGCCCGGCTGCGAGCGGGATGAGGGCCGGCGGGCAGCCACAGGCTCGCCAGCCCCGCATGCCATTCGGCGGGCGGTTTGGCGATTGGCATTTGCGGGTAGATGGCGAGGAACTGACGCCGCTCGAGATCAAGTCGGGCAAGACGATGTCTGCCAGTTACTTCGACAACCTCAAATACTGGCGAGAACTGGCAGGCCTGCCGGCAGATCAGGGCTATGTGGTCTACGGCGGGGAGCAATCCATGCAAACCAGCGCCGGGGCCATCGTCAGTTGGCGGCATATCGATCGCATTCCGGGTTGAACCGGACGCGAACGATCGCGCATCACACCCCGCGCCCTGGCGCTCATGCCCCTGCCGCGGCCTCGTGCAGCGCGTCCAACTGCGCTTCGATCTCCTTGATCTCTGCCTGCGTCTGCTCGATCAGCCGATCCATCTCGATCTTGGCCAGCACGCCGGCCAGCACGCCCTGTTCGGCCCTCTCCAGCTCCAGCCGCGTCTGCCGATCTTGCAGCAGGGCCAGATGTCGGCGCAGCCGCTCCTCCTGGCTGCGCGGCAGGCGAAAATCTGCCGGCTCGACCACGCCGAAGCCATGCGTCAACTGCTGCGCCAGCGCTTGCGACGACTGTTGATCCCGCGCGGCCGCGGCCACGGCCACGAACTCTCGCCGCGTCACCGTGTGCGGGTCGCCCCGCAGCCCCAACAAAAAGCTGACTTCCAGGGTCAGCGGCGCCTGCCCGGCGCGGGTGGGCGCCAGGCCCAGGCGCAGCTCGCAACTGCGGCCGGGCGCGAGGTTGCCCATCATCTGGCTCTGCATATCCTGGCCGGCAAAGGCGTCGCTGCTGGCGCGGGCGCTGAGGGCCGCGGCCATACCCCAGCCCTCGTTGCGCACCAGCAGGCGCAACACAGTGTACTGATCGAGCACAAAGCCGGCCTCCGGCTGCACCTCGATGCGCACGAAGGGATAGCGCTGCAGCCGGCACAGCTCGCGCCAGCAGGCCGCAGCCTCTGGGGCCATGCCCGCGACGGTGTAGGCCTGCCGCGCCTCTTGCCAGGCAGAGACATCGTCGCGCAGTTCCGCCAATTGTTTCAGGGCCTCGGCCCGCTGCACCCAATCCCCCTCCGCCTCGGACAGGGCCGCGGCCTTCTCCCAGCCCGCTTCACTATCGGCCTGCATGTAGAGCAGCAGCGCTCGCGGCGGCTGCCCCGCAGCGGCCCACACATCCGCGGCCGCAATCAGATCGCCCTGCGCCTCCAGCAGGGTGGCGGCCTCGGCCAACTTGCCGGCGCGGGCCAGTTGCGAGGCGGCGTGACGCCACTCCTGCGTCGGCAGGGCCGCGTCGGGCTGGGGCGGGGTCAGCAGGGTCAAGGTTTCCCCCCCGTCCAGCAGGATCAGGCCCCGCGGGCAGGGGATCGGCGCCTGCTCGAAGCGGCGCTCGCCCTGCCAGCGCCACTGCGCCGCGCCTGTGGCCGGGTGCAAGCTGGTCACGGTGTGATCTTGCCCGGCCACGATCAGGCTGTTCTGATAGAGCAGCGGCGGGGCGCTGACCCGGCGCTCGCTGGGCAGTTGCCACACCTCGGCGCCGGTGGCCAGATCCAGCGCGGCCAGCCCGCGCGGCCCGCCCACGAACAGGCGCTGACCATCGCTGGCCAGGGGCGGCGCTTGCCGAGAGACGGCGGGCCGCTGCCAGCGCACCGCGCCGCTGGCCCCCTCCAGCAGAACCAGGCTGCCATCGCTGAAAGGCGCCGCGGCCAGCCCGCCGATCACCAGGGGCGTGCTCGACCAGGGCGCGCTCGCCTCGGCGCCGGGCGTGTAGACATAACGCCAGCGCACCGTTGCGGTATCCATGGCCACAGCCAGCAACGCCGGCCCGCGGGTGGGGATCAGCAGCAGATCGCCGGCGATGGCAGGGGGATGGATATGCCGCGGCTCGCTCAGGGTCAGCACCTCCCGGCCGGCGCCGCTGGCCGCGTCCACCGCCCACAGCGTGTTGGCGTCGCCGACCAGCCACAGACGCCCCGCGGCCAGGGCTGGAGCGGAGAGCGCGCGCATATCCGGCGCCCACTGCCACACCTCGACGCCGGTGGCCGCGTCCAGCGCGTGCAGGCTGGCGTGCATGGACAGGGGGTCGGCCGTCTGCGTGGCGCAGAAAATGCGCCCCTCCTGCGCGACCAGCGGGGGATTGATCAGATCATGGGGGAAATCGCGACGCCACACTTCCTGCAAGCTGTCCAAATCGAGGGCCAGCAGGCGCCCGAACCGCTGGCCCTGGCCGCCCTCCCGCGCGATCACAGGCGCGACCAGCACATTGCCCACGCACACCCCGCCCGGCTGCACCTCGCCATCGATCAGGGCGCTGCCCAAAACCGTCACGGCCGCGACCGGCGCCGGCGCGCGGGGCTGGCCGCAGTGCGGGCAGGCGGCTTCCTGGGCAAGATAGCTGGAACAGTGGGAGCAAAAATCGTTCATAGCAACCGGCGGGGAATGTGAACGGGCGGATGGTGGCGATTATAGCCCCTGCCCCCGGCCTTGCCAATTGCAGGTTTGAGCCAGCGGTTGGAGCGCTCGCAGCGCTCCGACCGCTATAACCCTGCCTTCTGCCCCCTTGACGTGAGCCAGCGGTTGGAGCGCTCGCAGCGCTCCGACCGCTAACCCTGCCCCCTCGACTTGACAGCCCGCGGCCCCGCGCCTATGGTGGGGCCGCCGCGCCCAGGCGTTCCCTTTGCCGGCCATTCCCGACCATGATCCACATCCCGCTCCCTCTCCGCCGCTCCGCCCTTGGCCCGCGCCTGGCCCTGCTGGCGGCCACGTGGCTGATCCTCTTTTTCTACGGCGAGATCCCCTACGACAGCGCGGCCTACGCCACCACCGACCTCTATCACTACCGGCAGATGGCCGCAGCCGCGCCGGGGCTGCCCGTGGGCGTGCAGCAGCCCTATCTCTACCGCCTGCTCGGCCCCTACCTGGCCGGCCTGCTGCCCCTGCCCGATGTGGCCGCGTTCCGGCTGCTGACCTGGCTGGCCGCGACCGCGCTGGCGCAGGTATTCTTCGCCTATCTGCGCCGCAGCGGCATCCGCAGCGAATTGGCGCTGCTGGCCACCCTCTTTTTCCTGCTCAACAAGCACCTGTTCGGCGTGCATGTGTGGAGCTTCTTCCAACTGGCCGATCTCTTCGCCTTCCTGGCCCTGACCCTGCTGTTGTGGGCGCTGGAAGGGGGACAGTGGCGGCTGTTTGCCGCGGCTTTCCTTTTCGGCGCCCTGAGCAAAGAGACGCCCCTGCTGATGGCCCCGGTGGCGGCGATCTACCTGTGGCAACAGGCGCGGGCCGGGGGAGCAATGGCCTGGCGGGGGCAGGCCGCGCGCTTGCTGGCGGCGCTGGCCCCTGGCCTCCTGGCCTTTCTGGCCCTGCGCTGGCTGCTCGAACCCGCGGGCGGGTTGGATCTGGCCGCGGCCGCGCTGCGGCACGCGGCCAAATTCGCCCAGGCGTCGACCTGGTTCCGCCTCTTTGCCAACCCTTTCCTCCCCTTTCTCTTCCTGCCTCTGCTCTTTTGGCGGCAGACCCTGGCTTTTGTGCGGTCGCGCGGGCATCTCCTCCTCCTTTTTGGCCTGACCGCGGCCAGCACCCTGTTCGGCAGCAACAACGAGCGGCTGATGGCCCCCGCCTTTCTCCTCTTCTACCCCTTGTTGGCGCAGATCATGCAGGAGCGCATGCCCAACCGCCCCCTTTTGTGGCTGATTCTGCTGCTCTGCGCCATGGCCGCGGGCCTACATCACGAGATCGCCCGCTTCCCCTTGCCCGACCGTTCGCTCACCCTCCTCCTCAGCCTGGCTGCCACCGGCCTGGCCACTCTGGCCGCCGCCTTTGCCCTGCGCGTGTCTTCCCCCCCGATTTTGACAGACACGCCCGCCCAGTTATAAGATTGCGTGTTACTATCACCTGAGAAATGCCAAGGAGTCCCATTGTGACCGAAGCCAAAAAAGGCAAACAACCGACCATCAAGGTCATTCCACCCAAAACCATCGTACGCAAGCTGGCTGTGGGCGAAGAAGTCACCGGCCGCGTGCGGCGTTTGGCCGATTTCGGCGCATTCATCGATATCGGCGTTGGCACCGATGGCCTGGCGCACGTCTCGGAATTGACTTTGGCCCGCATCAACAAACCCAGCGATTTCCTGCGCGTCGGCCAGGAGGTGCAGGCCTGGATCAAGGAACTGGACAAAGATCGCAACCGCATCAGCCTGACCCTGATCCGACCGGGCACGCGCACCATCGATGATCTCATAGCCGGCGAGGTCGTGTCTGGCGTGGTCACGCGGGTGGAAAATTACGGCATCTTCGTCGATATCGGCGTGGGCTACGATGCCCGTGTGCATGTCAAAGAGATGACGCACGGCTTCCTCAAACACCCCGGCGACATGGTCAGCCTGGGCGATACTATCGAGGCGGAGGTGCTGGAAGTCCGCCCCCGCCGCGGCCAGATCGACCTTTCCATGCGGGCCCTGCAACCAGAGCCGCAAGCGCAGCCCGAGCCAGAATCCCACGCGCCTGCCCGCGCCGCCGCCCCCGCAGAAATCGAGGATGAGGTGATCCCAGAAGAGGAAGAGCCCGCGCCCACCCTGTTCGAGATGGCCTTGCTGGCCGCAGAAGAGAACCGCCGGCGCAAAGATCGCAAGCGCCGCAAGAGCCAGTGGTACGAACAGGAAGATGAGGTGGATGACCTGATCCAGCGCACCCTCTCCCTGTCCGACCGGGGCTGACCCTCGCCATATCCTTCCTTCCCTTTGTTTCGTCAAGACCGGTGTAATCTACACCGGTCTTTTTGTGTCTGTCCCCCATCTCCCCCCTCTCCCGCGAACATGTCTTGGTTGTCCTTGCCCCGCCGCACCCCGTGGCGATCGCTGCTGGCCCTGCTGCTGGCCCTGCTGGCGGCGTTGCCGGCGGGGCTCTCCCCTGCGGCGCATGCCCAGGAGGCGCCCACCTTGCGCGTGGTGCACAGGGTCACCTCCACCTTTGCCGACAACGCCCTGCACATCCACCTGACGGCCGAATTCTGGGCGGGCAGCCGGCGCTATGATGTGGATGAGCTGGCCCAACTGGCTCCCCATTTTCAGTTCGAGACCGCGGCCACGCGCGGGCACACCGTTCTCCTGGCCCTGCCCGCCGGCACCCTCCCCTTCATCTCCGAGCAGAGTGGAAACGCCACCCTCGTGGCCATGCGCACGCCGGAGATGGCCGCGGCCGCTGTCGATCAACTCCCCTCCGTGGCCGAGTTGCTGGGATACCCGGTGTGGCTGCGCGATCAATATGTGGCCCGGCTGCGGCTGCGGCCGGTGCGCTTCGACGCCGGCAGCAGCGAACTGGTGCTGACCCCCGACCTCACCCTGCGCATCCGCATCATCGGCCAGTGGCCCAAGCTGGAGCCTGCCCGTTTCGACCCGCACTGGGAACCGCTCTATCGTCAGATCGTGCTCAATTATGAGGATGGCCGCGTCTGGCGGCAGATGCCGGACGCGCCCGCAACCGCGCTGCCCGCGCCGCGGCCGGCCAGCGATTGGCGGGTGCGCATCGGCGTCAGCGCCGCGGGCCTGCATCAGCTCCGGCATGAAGACCTGGCCGGGCTGGGGCTGGATCTGGCCGGCGTCGATCCCCGCCTGCTGCAACTCTATCGCCAGGCCCAGCCCGCGGCGATGTGGGTGGAGGGGGAAGAGGATGGCAGCTTCGATCCGGGCGACCGCCTGATCTTCTACGCGCCCCCCTGGTTTGCGCGCGACACGGTCGAGGACGCGTTTTGGCTGGTGTTGGGCGCAGAACCGGGCACACGGGTAACCCTGTTGCCCGCGGGCCAGGCTGAGCACCTGCTCCCGGCCTACGCCGACACCGTGCGCCGCGAGGAGCAATTGCTCTATTATCCCGATCTGCCCTTACAGGGCGCGGTCGATCACTGGTATTGGGCCAGCGTCCGCCCCGGACGCAGCGCCGCGGCCATGCGCACGGTGAATTTTCAGCTCTATCCTGTCACCTGGGGGCCGATCAACGCCACGCTGCAACTGCGCGTGTTGGGCAAGGATCAGGGCCAGGCGATGGTACGCGTCCGCATCAACGGCTTCCAGGCCGGCGCCTTCGGCATCGCCGACAAACAGGGCGTGGAATTTCGGGCCGCGTTCCCCCATTTCCTCCTGCGCAGCGGCGCCAATCAAGCCGAGATCGAGGTGGAGCGCGTGGGCGAGGTCAGCAACACCATCGTGCTGGACTGGATCGAGATCGAATATGTGCGCCAGTTCCAGGCCACCGATGGGCGCTTGCGCTTCGATGTGGACTGGCCCGGCGCCTGGCGGCTGCACCTGCTGGGGTTCGAGACCCTGCCCTACGTGTGGGATGTGAGCGATCCAGCGCAGCCGCGCATGGCCACGGGCCTGCAACAGCTCGATCCGCAGGAGGAAAACCCGGTCACGGCCTTTGTCAGCGCCAGCGCCACAACGCCCACCTACGAGGCTGCCAGCGAACAGGGCCTGCGCCACCCCTCCCGCCTGACCTGGGCGCCGGCCCCCACGCCCGATCTGCGCTCCCCCGACATGCAGGCCGATTACATCATCATCAGCCCGGCGGCATTTCTGCCCGCGGCCAATCGCCTGGCCGCGTACCGGGCCGGCCAGGGCCTGACCACCCTGGTAGCGCCCCTGGATCAGATTTACGAATCCTTCGCCGGGGGCGTGGCCGGGCCGCAGGCGCTGCACGATTTTTCGCTCTTTGCCCTGGCCAACTGGCGCAGCCCGGCCCCGGCCTACGTGCTGCTGCTGGGCGACGCGCACTACGATCCCAAGCAATATATCACCGCCGAACCGGTGCACCTGCCCGCGTTCCTGCGCTCCGCCGACCCCTGGATCGGCGAGGTGGCGGAGGAGAATTACTTCGCGGCCCTGGCCGGAGATGACCCGGCGCCGGACATCCTCCTCGGTCGTCTGCCGGTGCAGAGTTTGGCCCAGGCAGAGATGCTGGTGGACAAGCTCATCGCCTACGAGCAGGTCGCCCCCGACGCGGCCTGGTTGGATCGGGTCTTGCTGGCAACCGATGACCCGGACAATGCCGGCAATTTCCACGCGCTGGCCGATGAGATGGCGCGACTGGCCGGGCGGGCGCTGACGGTGGAGAAATTTTATCTGGCCGGCAACTATGCCACGGCCGCGGGGCTGCGCGCGGGACTGTTGGCCAGTTGGAATCAGGGCGCGTTCCTGGTGAATTACATCGGGCATGGTCACCCCAGCGCCTGGGCCGGCGAGCAGATCCTGCGGGTGAGCGATGTGGCCGGACTGCAAAACCAGGGGCGGCCCGCGGTGGTGCTGGCGATGTCCAGCCTCAACGGCATCTATTACTGGCCTGGCGGCCCCTCTTTGCTAGAGGCGCTGCTGCTGCTGCCTGAGGGCCGCGGCGCGGTGGGCTATGTGGCCAGCACGGGGTTCGGCATCTCCGGCGGCAACGCTTTGGTGAATGAAGGCTTCCTTGATGCGGTGGTCAATGATGGCGAGGTGATGTTGGGCAAGGCTGTGTTGCGCGGGAAGATGCATCTCTACACCCAGGGCTACAGCTACACCGAGTTCCTCACCCGGCTGTACACCCTGATCGGCGACCCCGCTACCCGCCTGCCCGCGCCCGCCTGGCCGCAGACTTTCTATCTGCCGCTGGTGGCGCGCTAGGAAGATCGAGCGCTTGCCGCGCGGCGAGCGTGGTCGCGGTTCCGGCTTGACGCGCCCCGCGCCGCAATGGTAGATTGCCCCCACCCATTTCCTTTCCCCTTTCCCGCCTCTGCCCTATGATTGCTCGTGGTATCCTGCGCGGCGGCCTGGCCGGCGCGTTGCTGGCAGCCGCCTTCTCCTTGTTGGGCGTGATCCCGATCTGCGGGTTCGTGGCCCTGCCCTTGCGCGCCGTGGCCTGGGCCTTCGGCGGATTCGTGGGCGGGCGCATCAGCGTGCGCGGGGGGGCGCGGCATGGCGGGGGCATGGCCGCGGGCGCGGGCGCGGGCATCCTGGCCGGCCTGGCCGATGGGTTGGTGAATATCGCCCTGGCCCCGCTGCGCTTTCAGTTGGCCGGCGAAACCATGACCAGCCTGCGCTTGCTGCCGCAGGGCGTGCTCGATATCTTCGCCGGCCTGGGCATCGATGTGGCGATGTTGGACACTCTCGGCGGCAGCATCTTTTTTGCCGTGCTGCTGTGCGGCGGCATCTGGCTGCTGGCGGGGGGGATCGGGGCTGTGGCCGGGGCCATGGCGCAGGCATTGAGCGAGTAGTTCGCCCGTATTTTTAATCGCAAAGACGCAGAGGGCGCAGAGATTTTTTTAATCGCAGAGGCGCAGAGGGGTTTTGTTTCATCGTCTCATCATCAGCGGCAGGAAGAGGGGCAGTTCGGCGAGCGCTTCCACTTCTACGACGAAACCGATGCCGCCGCCGGTGAGGGAGGGGGTGATGAGGATCGATTGCGTTTCGTCAGGGCCGGGCGGGGGCAGAGTGATCTCGGCCACGCCGGCCTGGGTGATGGCCTCGAACAGGCGCAGGCGCGGGCGGGCGCCGGCGCGCAGTTGCAGCACTTGCAGGGTCATGGCCTGGCCGCGGTTGCGCGTGCTGAGACGAACGCGGGCCGCGGCGTCGGTCTGCAAGCGCAGGATCGTGCGCCCCAAGGGGTGGAGGCTCTGCCCGGCCCCGCTTTCCCAGCGCGCGGGCGCGCTCAGGCTGCCCTGCACCGCCGCCGCCGGAAAAGCCTCCCCCTCCTGCCAGCAATAGGGCGCGAGCGCGGGACAGGGCGCGCGCACAGCCAAGGCCACGCCATAATCGAGCAGGACGCGGCGCAGCGAAAGCTGGCGCCGGCGCAGGGCCGCATCCAACGCCTGCACGCCATCGGCCTCGATCGCGGCCAGCCACACATCGCGCGCCAGCGCCGGCCCAAACTGTTCGCCCAGCCACAGGGGCAGCACAGCCGCCGCGTAGGGGTAGGACTCGAAGGAGCTTTCCGGCGCGGCAAAGAGGGGCGGCAGAAAGTGCAGGTAGGCGTTGATCTCGTCGAAGACCTGTTCTTCCGCCCACACGGCCCAGGCCTCCCACATCCAGTCCGCGGGTTCGGCGCTGTCGATGCCGTGTTGCACGATGTGCATGAATTCGTGGGCAACGCTCAGCTGGATCAGGTCGCTGCTGTCCAGGCCGGGGCGGCGCAGATGGTTGTGGATGCTGAGAAAGGCAGAGCAGGCCACGCGCTCGCGCTGGGGCGTGCGGGGGTTGTCGCCGCAACTGCGGTTGTCGCGGGCGCTCCAACCCAGATAGGCCCCGCCCAGATCGCGCACGTAGATGTCGGTGCGCAGGTCGCCGCCCAGATCCGCATCCGGCGCCGGCGGGGGCCAGGCCAGTTCCTCGATCAGCACGCGCCAGGAGCGCTCGCCCGCCGCCGCAATTAACTCGACATAATCGGGGACGCCATTTTGATTTTCATCCGCGGCGGGGGGCGCGTCGGCCCCGCTCTGGGCATAGTGCACGCGCAGGTGTGGGGTGTCGTAGCTTTTGGCCGCGGCCAGGGTGGGGCGGGGCGCGGTGTTCGCCGCGCTGGCAGGCATTCGGGCCGGGGCCGGGCTGGGCGCCATCCCGGGCCACGCCAGCAGCAGGGTGCAGCCGAGCCACAACAACAAAAGATAGGAACGCACAGAGAGGTTCAAACGAAGGTGGAAAGGGGCGGGGTACGGTTGCGGCGGCCTTGGGCGTCACATTCACACCCCAAAAGCCGGTCGCCGGCCGTGATCTCGACTGCTAGGACGCCAGCGGCGGCAAAAGCGGTACAGGCATCGGCCCGATCAGAATTCGCCTGTGCCAGCATTTTACGCTAAACTACCTGCCGCTCCCCGTATCCCAACCTCAGGAGTCTCTTCAATGATGCGACGTCTTACCCTTTGGCTGTTCGCCCTTGTGCTGATCGGGGCCGGATTCACTCCCGGCCCGGCCGCGGCGTCTCCAGCCATGCCTGCACCCCTCCCGTCCCCCAGCGACCCGGCCTATGATACCTTGTGGCAGCTTACGCCCCCGGTTGTCGATGGCGATCTCAGCGATTGGGCCACCCTGCCCAAGATGACTCTGGATCGCACCACCGCGTCCTGGCCGACGACTGGCGGCCCCGCGCCGGAGGATCTCAGCGCCTGGGCCAGCCTGGTCTGGACCAGCCAGCACCTTTACATCGCCCTTTGGGTCACCGATGACAACATCGTGCGCAATTCGCGCAACTGGCATTTTGACGACATGGCCCAATTCACCTTCGATATCGACCTCGACGACGACATCAGCATGGCCGATCAGCGTTACACCATCAGCCCAGAGGGCCTGATCACCAACAATGGCGGCCTGCCTTTGGGTACCACGGCCGTGGTGCAGCCCCACCCCGAAGGTTGGCATGCCGAAGTGCGCGTGCCCCTGCGCGATTTTGGCTCCGATTTCCTCACCAACGCCGAGGTCGGCTTCACCTGGGGCGTGCAGGATGATGACGGCGGCGGCGTGCGCGACACCCTGGTCTGGGCCGGCAGCTCGTATGAGCGGCCGGCGACCGGGCAGGGCCTGTTGCGCTTCACCAACGGCCCCACCCGCGAATGGCGCACCTTCGACACCGGCGCCGGCTGGCCCGGTCTCGCCGACACCACCATCGCCAACTGGTATCCCGACCGCAACTTCGGGGCGGAGCGGAATCTCTTCCTGCGCAGCGCCAACGACTGGCACCTGTTGTTCCACATCACGCCGCCGCAGTTGGGCCCCAACGAGCGGGCATTGCGCGCCCGGCTGAAGTTCACGGTCAAGGAAGTGCAGCGCGATGGCATCAACAACACACGCGTCTATCGCCTGCTGAAACCGTGGACCGAGATGGGCGCCACCTGGAACCTGGCGTCGCCGGGGAATTTCTGGACGATCCCCGGCGCCAGCAGCGCCGGCAATGATTTCGTGGCTGTGCCGGAATTCGAGTTCCGCCTGCGCGGTGCCGGCCTGTACACGCTCGATATCAGCGATCAGATGCTGTCCTGGTACGCCAACCCGCAAGACAATCACGGCCTTCTCTTCCGGGCCGAGGATGGCACCCGCCGCGCCATCACCATCGAGCCGAAGGAGTGCGGCGCGGGCTGCGGCCCGGTGCTGGAGTTGCTGGTCGAATCCCCGCCCCCCAGCCCCTGACGCCGCAGGCCCCCACCGCTCGACACATCTCCGCCGCCCGGCTGTCACGCCGGGCGGCGCCGCGTCCAGCGCGTTGCTGGGATAAGGCTTTGCCCACAGCCCGCGGACTCCGTATAATGCTGCTTCGACGATCCCGATCCGCGATCGTCTCCCCTGCTTTTGGACATCCCATGCGCATCGACCACATCCGTAATTTTTGCATCATCGCCCATATCGACCACGGCAAATCCACCCTGGCCGATCGCCTGTTGCAGATCACGCACACGGTGAGCGACCGCGATTTGCAGGCGCAGATGCTGGACAGCATGGATCTGGAGCGGGAGAAGGGCGTCACCATCAAAGCTTCGGCTGTGCGGATGATGTACGAGGCCGCAGATGGCGAAGTGTATGAGATCAATCTGATCGACACGCCGGGACATGTCGATTTTGGCTACGAAGTATCGCGGGCCTTGAAAGCCTGCGAGGGCGCGGTGCTGGTGGTCGATGCCTCGCAGGGGGTGGAGGCGCAGACCCTGGCCAATCTTTACCTGGCGCTGGATCAGGATCTGGCGATCCTGCCGGTGATCAACAAAATCGACCTGATCGGCGCCCGCACCGATGAGGTGGCGCAGGAACTGGAGGATCTGATCGGCGTCGACGCCCTCGACATCCCCCGCGTCTCGGCCAAGGAGGGTGTGAATGTGCAGCAGGTGTTGGAGGCGGTGGTGGCGCAGGTGCCGCCCCCTGCCGGCGACGTGGACGCGCCCCTGCAAGCGCTGATCTTCGACAGCCATTACGATCCCTACAAAGGGGTCATTGCCTACGTGCGCGTGGTGCATGGCCGGGTGGGCCGCCGCGACCTGTTGCGCTTCATGTTCAATGGCGTCGAGGCCGAGCCGCTGGAGCTGGGGGTGTTTGCGCCCGGCATGCGCCCGGTGGATGAACTGCACGCCGGCGAGGTGGGCTACATCGCCACCGGCCTGAAAACGGTGCGCGAGTGCCGCGTCGGCGACACCATCACCCTGGCCGCCACCCCCGCGGCCCAGCCCCTGCCCGGCTTCAACCCCCTCAAACCCATGGTCTTTGCCGGCGTCTATCCCGCCGAAGGGGATGACTACAACCTGTTGCGCGACGCTCTGGAGAAGCTGCAACTGAACGACGCCGCCCTCATCTATCAGCCGGAGACCTCGCAGGCCCTGGGATTTGGCTTTCGCTGCGGCTTTTTGGGGCTGTTCCACATGGAGATCATCCAGGAGCGGCTGGAGCGGGAGTACGATCTCGATCTCGTCTTCACCGCGCCCTCGGTCGAATATCAGGTGACCAAGACCAACGGCCAGGAGATCGTGATCGACAGCCCCGCCGAATTGCCTGATCCCAACGACATCGCCGAGATGCGCGAGCCGTGGGTGGAGATCCAGATCATCACCCCCACCGACTACATCGGCGCTATCATGGATCTGGTGACACGGCGCCGCGGGGAATTTCGCAATCAAGAGCATATCGACCAGCGCCGCGTGAACCTGATCTACACCATTCCCCTCACCGAGATCCTGGTCGATTTCTACAACGGACTCAAGGCCCGCACCCGCGGCTATGCCTCGCTCGACTATCATTTCCACGATTATCGCCCCGCCGACATGGTCAAGCTGGATCTGCTGGTGGCGGGGCAGCCGGTCGATGCCCTCTCCATCATCATCCATGCCGATCAGACCTATCAAAAAGGCCAGCGACTGGTCTCGAAAATGAAAGATGTCATCCCTCGCCAGCAATTCGATGTGGCGATCCAGGCGGCGGTGGGCAAGCGCGTCATCTCCCGCGCCAATGTCAAGGCGATGCGCAAGGATGTGCTGGCCAAATGTTATGGCGGCGACATCACACGCAAGCGCAAGCTGCTGGAAAAACAGAAGAAAGGCAAAAAACGCATGAAGATGATCGGCGCGGTGGAGGTGCCGCAGGAAGCATTCATGGCCGTGCTCAGCCTGGAGGAGGAATAGGCGTGGTCTTTCTGCGTTCGCGCTGGTTCACCGCCCTGGCCCTGGCCATCATCCTGCTGATTGCCCTGGGGCTGCGCGCCTACAATGTAGACTGGGCCGACGGCCAACTCCCGCACCCGGACGAACGCTCGACCGTGGCCTTCTACGCGCCCACCATCCGCTGGCCCACCGCGCCGGGCGACTTGCTCGATCCTCGCAGATCGCGGCTGAACCCGCTGTGGGATGTGGACGCGCAGCAGCGGCGCTCCTTCACCTACGGCCATTTTCCCCTCTATCTGATGGCCGCGGGGGGGCATCTCACCGTCAAGCTGGCGCCGCTGGCCGAACGCCTGGGCCTGCCCGAAGCCACCGTGGACAGGATGCGCATCGCCAACGGCTCCCCCGGCTTTGCCTGGGTGGGCCGCGTGCTCATGGCCCTGGCCGATACGCTGACGGTGTTCTACATGTTCCTGTTGGGCCGGCGGCTGTACAACCGCTGGGCCGGGCTGCTGGCCGCGGCGTTGGGCGCGTTCACAGTGTTGCAGATCCAGTTGGCGCACTTTTTTGCTGTGGATCCGATCTCCACCACCTTCACGGTGGCCGCGGTCTACCATTCGGTGCGGCTGGTGGATACGGGGCGCTGGCGACAGGCGCTGCTGGCGGGCGCGATGGCGGCGCTGGCCATTGCCTCCAAATTCAGCGCCGCGCCGATCCTGGCCGCGCCGGTTGTGGCCGGCGCCATCCTCGTCTGGCGCCAGAATCAGCAATCGCCGCAGGAGCGGGCCGCGCAAACGCCGGGGTGGCTGCTGGCCGCGGGCGCGTTGGCCCTCGCCGCCCTGGTTTTCACCCTCACCTCGCCCTTCGTTCTGCTCGATTTCGAGAACTTCCGCAAGGCGGTGATCGATGAGCAGGGGGCCATGGTGCGCGGGGTCGCGGATTTCCCCTTCACCCGCCAGTACCGGGGCACCGCGCCCTATTTTTACTTCATCGCCGAGACGGTGCAATGGGGGATGGGCTGGCCATTGGGCATCGCCGGCTGGCTGGCTTTTGCCTGGGTCATCGTCAAAGCGGCGGCGCGCCGCGCCTCGGCCGGGGAATGGATCATGCTTTCCTGGCTGATCCCTTATTTCGGCATCACCGGCAGCTTTCTGGCCAAGTTCAACCGTTACATGGTGCCGGTTGTGCCCTTCCTCACCATCCTGGCCGCGGGCATGCTGTGGGCGCTGGCGCGTAGATCAGTGTTCAGTGGTCAGTATTCAGTATTCAGTGGTCAGTATTCAGTATTCAGTGATCAGGGGGCGGGGGAGACGCGGGCGCGAGGAGGCGAGCGGCGCTACGCGCTTTTCGCCGCGATCCTTCTCCTGCCCACCATGCTGTGGGCGCTGGCCTTTGTCAACGGCGTCTATGGCCGCGAGCACACCTTCATCACCGCCTCGACCTGGATGTACGAGAACGTGCCTGATGGCAGCGTCTGGATCACCGAGCACTGGGAAGAGGGCCTGCCTTTGCTCCTGCCCATTCCCGGCGGCAGCCCCGGCGAACACGGCTGGCGCAATCTGGTCATGCCGATGTATGAGGAGGACAACGAGGCCAAGTTCCAGACCCTGAAGCAGAACATGACCGAGGGCGATTACTACGTCCTCGCCACCAAGCGCATGTACGGCGCCCTGCCCCGCCTGCCTGAGCGCTATCCCCTGAGCATTCGTTTCTACGATCTGCTCTTTTCCGGGCAACTGGGCTATGAACTGGCCGCCGAATTCACCGCCTATCCCTCCCTCTTCGGCATCGACATCCCCGATCAGAACGCGGACGAGAGTTTTTGGGTCTACGATCACCCGCGCGTGCTGATCTACAAAAAAGTGCGCGATCTGAGCGAAAGCGAATGGCAGGCCCTGCTGGGCGGGTCGTGGAGCACGGCCATCCCTGGCTACACCGGCCAGCGCCCGCAGGATCGGGGCCGCGCGCCCACGGGCGAAGCCGCGGCCGGCCCCACCCTCCTGCTCGACCAGCCGGTGGGCAGCCTGCCCGATGTGGGCCGCGTGGCCTGGGCGCCCTGGCGAGATAGCAGCCTGCTCTCCCTGCTGGTGTGGTGGCTGGCGCTGTTGGCCATCAACCTGCTCACCTGGCCCATTGCCTTCAGCATCTTCAGCGGCCTGCGCGACCGTGGCTACGGCTTCAACCGCGGCCTCGGCCTGCTCGTCCTGGCCTGGATCCCCTGGATGCTGTCCGCCTCCCGCTGGCTGATCAACAACCTGCTGCCCCTGCTCATTGCCCTGATCCTGCTGGCGGCGCTGGCCGCGGCCCTGTGGCGGCGCAACCGGGCCGAGATGCGGGCCTTCCTGGCCGCGCATCGCACTCTCCTCTTGTGGAGCGAGGGCCTGTTCAGCGCTGCTTTCCTCTTCTTCGTCGGCATCCGCCTGCTCAATCCTGATCTGTGGCAGCCCTGGACCGGCGGCGAGAAGTATATGGAGTTCGCCTTCCTCAACGCGGTGCTGAAAACGCCCTATTTCCCGCCCTACGATCCCTATTTCGCCGGCGGGATCATGAATTACTATTACTATGGCTACCAGATCCTGGCCGGGCTGATCAAGCTGACCGGTGTGCGGCCCACCATCGCCTTCAATCTGGCCATTCCCACCCTCTTCGCCCTCACCGCAGCCGGCGTCTTCAGCCTGGTCTACAGCCTCGTCCCCCGCAGCCGGCAGATCGGGGGCCCGTGGTGGCGGCGGGGGCTGGCCGCGGGGCTGGCCGGCGTGTTCTTCGTCACCCTCATGGCCAACCTCGAAGGGGGCCTGATCCTCCTCCGCCAGGTGGCCGAACGCGGCGACAGCGCCTTCACCTCCAACCTGCCCGGTTTGCAGGGGCTGGTGCGCACCCTGGCCGGCCTGGCCAAGCTGTTGGCCGGCGATCTGCAATTGCCCGCCTATGATTTTTGGACGCCTTCGCGGGTGCTGCCCTTCACCATCAACGAGTTTCCTTTCTGGTCCTTCCTCTTCGCCGATCTGCACCCGCACATGATCGGCATCCCCTTCACCCTGCTCTTCCTGGCCCTGAGCTTCAACCTGCTCAGCAGCTATGGCCGGCGCTGGGATGTGGATGGCCGGCCCGAAGGCGCGCTCGCCCTCTTTGCCCTGCCGTTGACATTGGGCGCCATTGGCGCCATCAACACCTGGGATCTGCCCACCTATCTGGGCGTGGGGGTGCTGGCCTGGGGCCTGCGCGAATGGAAAGGCTTTGGCCGCCTGCGCCTGGCTCCGACTCTGCTCTTCGTGGCGGGGCTGGCCGCCCTCTCCTACCTGCTCTATCTGCCCTTCTACAGCAATTACACCACCGTTTTCGAGACCGGCGTCGGCCTCACCTACATCCAGACCGATCTGGCCGTGTGGCTGCGGATGTGGGGGCTGTTCCTCTTCCTCGCCCTCAGCTACACCCTGATCGAACTGACCCACGCGCCCGGCGATGTGCCGGTGCTGCGCTGGCTGGCCGCGTTCCTGCGCTATTTCGACCGCGCGCCCCGTTTTCTCGATCACGCCGGCGCCTTTCTGCGCCCAGCCTGGACCCTTTCCACCGGCCAGGCCTGGGTGGGGATCAGCCTGCTGCTGGCGGCGGGGCTGGCCTGGCTGGGCTACGGCGTACTGGCCCTGCTGATTCTGCCTCTCAGCTTCACCGCCCTCTTTCTTTTCCGTCGCGCCGCCACCGCCGAGGCGCAATTCCGCGCCCTCCTCTTCTTCACCGGCCTGCTCGTCCTGGTCGGCGTCGAGGTCTTCTATCTCAAGGACTTCCTCTGCGGCTGCGGCCAGGGCCTGTTCAACCGCCAGCACGGCGATTACTATCGCATGAACACCCTGTTCAAGTTCTACATCCAGGTGTGGGTCTTGTTGGGGGTGGGCATGGCCGCGGCCCTGCCGGCGCTGCGCGACGCCATCGACCGCTGGCGCAGAGGCTGGCGCGCAGCCTGGTACATCCTTCTTGGTCTCATGCTGGCCCTCAGTTTCGTCTTCCTCTTGCTGGGCACGGCCAACCGTGTGGACAACCGTTTCCCCGGCGCCCGGCCCCCGCGCACCACCCTCGACGGCATGGCCTTCATGTCGGTTGGCCAATACACCTGGCCCGATCAGAATTATCCCATCGACCTGCGGCACGATTACGAAGCGATCCGCTGGCTGCAAGAGCACGTCACCGGCTCGCCGGTGCTGGCCGAGGCCCCTGCCTCCTGGTATCCGGTCAATGGCCAGAACGCAGGGTATGATTATTATCGCGCCGGCGGCCTGCGCGTCACCTCCCTCACCGGCCTGCCCGGCTTCCTCGGCCAGCACCAGGGCGAGCAGCGCTTCGGCTACCAGACCGGCCCGCGCGAGCAGATCGGTCGCGAGTTCTGGGAGACCACCGACATCGCCCGCCTGCGGCAGATCATCGTCGAACTGGACGTCGCCTACATTTACGTCGGCCAACTCGAACGCATCCTCTTCACCCCCGACCAACTCGCCAAATTCCCCGCCCTCGTCGATCTCGGCCAAGCCGAAGTCATCTTCCAAAACCAAGGCGTTACGATTTATAGGTTGGTTAGTTAGTTGGTTGGTTGGTTGGTTTGTTTGTTTGTTGGTTAGTTAGTTGGTTGGTTGGTTGGTTTGTTGTTGGTAAATTGGTTCAAATATCGATATTTTCCTCTAATCTGCCGAAAAATCAACAATAAATAATCAAAAACCAATAATCAACAATCAACAATCAACAATCAACAATCAACAATCAACAATCAACAATCAACAATCAACAACCAACAACCAACAACCAACAGTCAACAACCAACAGTCAACAATCAACAATCAACAACCAGCAATCAACAACCAACAGTCAACAACCAACAGTCAACAATCAACAATCAACAACCAGCAATCAACAACCAACAGTCAACAACCAACAACCAACAACCAACCAACAAACAAACCAACCAACCAACAACCAACAACCAACAACCAACCAACAAACAAACCAACCAACCAACAACCAACTAACCAACTAACCAACCAACCAACCCACCAACCCACCACCCCACCCCATGCTCGACTTTTTGCTCTTCTGGCTTGCCATCGAGATCATCGGCCTGCTGGCGCTGCCCCTGGCCTGGCGGCTGTTCGCGCACCTGCCTGACCGTGGCTTCGCCTTCGCCAAGGCCCTGGGCTTGCTGGCGGCCGGGTATCTGCTGTGGCTGGGCAGCAGTTTGGGGGTGCTGCGCAACAGCCCCGGCGGCGTCGTCCTGGCCCTGTTGGGCTTGCTGGCCGCGGGGCTGGGGTGGGGTCGCAAGGCAGTCCTGGCGAACGAAAACGGCGACCGTCCCCTGTTCATGCACCTGCGAGCGCAGCGCGGCTACGTGCTCAGCGTCGAGCTTCTCTTCCTGCTGGCCATGGCGGGGTGGGCCCTGTTCCGCGCCTACAACCCCAACATCGAATACACCGAAAAGCCGATGGAGTTCGCCTTCCTCAACGGCATCCTCGCCTCCAGCCAGTTCCCCCCGCACGATCCCTGGCTGGCCGGCTACGGCATCAGCTACTACTATTTTGGCTACGTCCTGCTCAATCTGTTGACACTGCTCAGCGGCGTTGCTCCTGCGGTCAGCTTCAACCTTGGCCTCAGCGCCATCTTCGCCCTCACCCTGCTGGGCGCGTTCGGTGTCGTCTTCAACCTGGTGCAGGGCGCGGAGGTAGGCGCAGGGCAGAGCCGGGGCCGGGCGGCGCGTTTTGGGCTGCTGGGCGCGCTGTTCACCGCTCTCATGGGCAATCTCGAAGGCGTGATCGAGGCGCTCTACGCCCGCGGCCTGCTGGGCGAGGCCGCGCAGCGCTTTTTCGACATCAAAAACCTGACACAATCCGCGATCACCGGGCGGTGGACGCCCGATCCCAACGGTTGGTGGTGGTTCCGCGCCGCCCGCACCCTGCACGACCGCAGCTTCGACGGTCTGGCCAGCCAGGAAGTGATCGACGAATTCCCCAGCTTCAGCTTCATCCTCGGCGACATGCACCCGCACGTGCTGGCCCTGCCATTTGTGCTGCTGGTCATCGCCCTGGCCCTCAACCTCTTCCGCCGGCCTGCCGCCGCGGTGGAGCGGGGCGAGGCCGCGGGCCTGCGCGGGGCCTGGGCCAGCGTACGGGCCGGTTTTGGCTTGGGCGGATGGGGATTCTTCTTCTACGGGCTGGCCCTGGGCGCGCTCGGCTTCCTCAACTTCTGGGATTTTCCCATCTATCTCTTCCTGATCGTGCTCGTCTATGCCCTGCGCCGGGGCTTGCAGGGCGCAGCCCTTGGCCCGCGGCTGTGGGCCGAGATCGGCGTGGCCTTCGTCGGGCTGGCCGGCCTCGGCTTCCTGTTCTATCTGCCTTTCTACGCCAGTTTTAGCTCGCAGGCGCAGGGATTTCTGCCCAATCTCTACAACCCCACGCGGCTGAGCCAGTTCCTGCTCATGTTCGGGCCTTTCCTGGCCGCGCTCATCTTTCTTCTCATCCTCTCCTACCGCCGCGCCGCGCCCCCTCGCGCCGCGCTGGCGCGCTGGCTGCTGGCCACGTTGTTGCTGCCCGCCCTCTTCCTGCTGCTGGTGATCCTGGTGGGGGGAGCGCTGCCCGGCCTGCGCCAGTTCATCGAGCAAACCCTGGGCGCGCCCCTGGCCGAGTTGACCTCCCGCATCCTCTATCTGCGCCTGAGCACGCCGGGCGTGTGGCTGCTGTTGGGCCTGCTGCTGGCGGCCATCGCCGCCCTGGCGGCCCGCGCCTGGGCCGATCTTGACCCGCGCCCCGACCGCACCCTCTTCTTCGTCCTCGCCCTTTTCTTCACCGCCCTGCTCCTCACCTACGGCGTCGAGTTCATCTACCTGCGCGATACCTTCGGCACGCGCATGAACACCGTCTTCAAATTCTATTACCAGGCCTGGGTGCTGATGGCCATCGCCTCCGCCTACGCCCTGCACGAGATCTCTGCCCGCGCGGGCCTGCGCCTGCGCCTGACGGCCCAGATCACCCTGGCCCTGCTCATCCTCGGCAGCCTGATCTACCCTGCCTTGGCCATCCCGGCCAAGGCGGGGAACTTTCGCGCCGCGCCCACCCTCGATGGCGCCCGGTTCGTGGCGCAGTATCGGCCCGACGAAGCCGCGGTCATCGCCTGGCTGCGCCAGAACACCCCGCCCGATACCGTCATTCTGGAAGCGCCCGGCGGCTCCTATTCCGACTTCAACACCCTCTCCGCGCACAGCGGCCGCGCCACCCTGTTGGGCTGGGGCGGGCACGAGCTGCAATGGCGAGGCAATTATCAGGAGCCAGGCCGCCGCGAACCGCTGATCGAAACCATCTACCGCAACCAGGATCCTGCCCAAATCCGCCAGATCGTGGCCGAGTTCGGCATCGACTACCTCGTCGTCGGCCCCCGCGAGCTGGAAAAATACCGCATCACCTCCGACCGCGCCCGCGCCTTCGCCCGCCTCTGGGAGATCGTCTTCCAACAGGGCGATTACACCCTCTACCGCTGGCAGGGGTAGGGGGGTGGTTGGTTGGTTGGTTTGTTGGTTGGTTTGTTGGTTTGTTGGTTGGTTGGTTGGTTGAAATTCTGCCAATTCTCAATTTAATCTTTAATCCATTACTTTTTTACCAAAATCCATGCTCAATTTGCTCAAACGAGCGAATCGCGCTCTGGCGCGGCGCAGCGATTATCATATCGGCAACGCCATCCGCACCGGCTGGTGGCGGCGCACCCTCTTCCCCCTCCTGGCCGGCGATCCCAAGCGCGTGCTCGACGCGGGCAGCGGCGCCGGCCAACACACCCTGGAGCTGGCCGCCCATTTTCCCACCGCCCAGATCCTCGGCCTGGACAATCGGCCCGAAGCCGTGGCCCAGGCCCAGAGCAAGGCCGACCTGCGCGGTCTGCGCAACGTTCATTTTGCCGTGGCCGACCTCAGCCGGCCGCTTGCTGCCGGCGATTTCGACCTCATCTACTCCATCGACGTGATCGAGCACATCCCCGCGGACCAGGCCATGCTCGACGCTCTGGCCCAGGCCCTGCGCCCCGGCGGCCGCCTCTTCATTCACACCCCCCTCGCGCCCCAAAAACACTTCTTCCGCCGTTTCGATCTCGACCGCAATACCAATCCTCTGCACGCCCGCGCCGGCTATGCGCGCGGCGAGTTGGAAGCCAAGGCCGCGGCCGCCGGGCTGACCGCCATCGATCCCCTCTACACGCATGGCCGCGCCGGCACCCTGGCCTGGGAATTGTGGCAGCTCGTGCGGCCCTGGGCCCCGCCCAAGCTCCTGATTTGGCCCCTGCTGAAGTTACTGGTGGCCTGGGAAACCCGCCGCCGCCATACCGATGGCAATTGTATCTTCCTGTGCGCGCAAAAGGCGGCGATCGGCGATTCGTGAGTGGATATTGGATATTTGGTCGATTGAAGAAATGCACAACATAAAATCATTAATCATTAATCATTAGAAATTGACGCATGTCTCCTAAAGTTCGTACGTATTCCCCACCTGTTGTGGCGCCGCCGCCGCCGGCAGAGACGATACCGGCCCTGCCCTGGCTGACGGTCGAACGGGCAGGATTTGCCCTGCTGGCGCTGCTGGCGCTGTTGCTGCGGCTGCCCGGCCTGGCCGCGCGGCCCCTGGCCCCGGCGGAGGCTGCATCCGCCCTGCGCGCCTGGCAGGCCAGCCAGGGGCTTCATCCCATCCTCGACGCCGGCTCCCCTCTCCTCTTCAGCCTGCAAACCCTGTTCTTCTGGCTGGTGGGGGATGGCGGCGATGCCCTGGCGCGGATCGGGCCGCTGTTGGCCGCGGCCGCGCTGCCCCTCATCCTCTACCGCTGGCGGCAGTGGCTGGACAGCCGCATCCTTTTGGTCGCGGCCTGCCTTCTCACCCTTTCGCCGCTGGTCAATGCCTTTGCCCGCCGCGGGGATGGCTTCACCTTCACCCTCCTGGCCCTAGCCCTGGCCCTGGATGGCTGGCAGCAGGGGCGGGCCGGCGAGCGTGCGGGCTGGAACCGGGTGGCCGCGGGCCTGGCGCTGTTGCTGATCAGCGGGCCTGCCGGGCCGACCGCGCTGTTCAGCCTCCTCCTCTTCCTCTTCGTCACCCGCGCCGCCCGCCCCATGCCTGCCGGCAGGGAGATACAGGGCTTCGCCGGCCCCGCGCTGCTCTTCCTCGGCCTGCTTCTGGCCGGCGGCGCCGCGTTTCTCACTCGCATCGACGCGCTCGGCCTGGCCGCGCTGGATTGGAGCCAGTGGCTGGCCGCGTGGCGCGCATCCCCCCGCGACTGGCTGTGGGGCCTGCTCCGCCTCTTCCTGGATGAGCCGCTGATCATGGGCCTGGGTCTGGCCGGCGCGGTTTGGTATGGGTCGCGTTCGCGCCTGCTGCGGGCGCTGGCCGCGGCCGGATTGCTGGCCGCGGGCATGGCCATCTTGCAGGGCATGGATGCCAGCTTCAGCCGCGGGGTCGCCGCCTTCTGGCTGGCCCCGCCTGCCGCGGCTTTTTTGCTGGCCCTGGCCCGCGGGCTGGCCGCGCGGCGGCAGGAGTATGAGGGCTGGCTGCTGGCCGCGGCCCTGCTCGGCTTTGCCGGCGCCGGCATGATCGCCCTGCTGCGCTTTACCTATGACGGCGACGTTCGCGTCCTGGCCCTGCCCCTGATCATCTTCCTGGTCGGCCTGCTGATCATCCTCCTCTTCGCCTATCTGCTCGGTCGCAAGACCACCTTGATCTTCGCCGCCGCCGCCCTGGCCCTGCTGCTCTTCCTCTCCAATCAGGCCGCACTCGCGGCCCTGGCTTACGATGCGGCGCCCCCCCGCTTCCCCGGCCTCTATGCGGTCGAGGGCCGCGCGGGCGTGCGCGATCTGGCGCAGACCCTGGGCGATATCAGCGAACGCCGTCTCGGCGAGCGTTGGGCCTTCCCCATCGCCTATATCCCCGGCGGCGTCGTCGATGATCAAGTGCTGTGGTACCTGCGCCGCGCGCCCGACCTGCGCGTAGTCACCGGCGTGGGGCTGGACACCGCGCCCCCCCTGGTGGTGGCCCCGTCCGGGCGAGAGCTGGCCCTGAGCGAGCGCTACGCCGGCTCCGAGTTTGCGGCGGCCGCGGCCTGGTCGCCTGCCGGCGATGCCGATCTCTCGGCCAAAGCACTCGCGGCCTGGCTGCTGCTGCGCCGCGGCCCCTGGGAACTCCCCACCACCCACGTCATCCTCTGGGCCGACGCCGCCATCCTCAGCCCAGAATAATGGTCAATGGTCAATGGTCAATGGTCAATGGTCAATGGTCAATGGTCAATGGTCAATGGTCAATGGTCAATGGTCAATGGTCAATGGTCAATGGTC
>JAANMW010000659.1_pt1 | contig 40229 bp, 31 predicted proteins | sample 7279671 | NCBI WGS metagenome assembly JAANMW01 (sample SAMN14094541, study PRJNA606508) | bioreactor metagenome | isolation source: A lab-scale SPAN reactor treating ammonium-rich wastewater day 247 | place: Ireland: Galway | collected 2017-09-19 | reverse complement strand
TGATCTACGACCGGCGCGACGGCGGCGACCCGCTGCGCGCCTTCATGGATCTGTTCCAGGACGCCGCGGCTCGCCGGGCCGACGGCCCCAGCAAGGCGCTGCCGCTGGAGCAGGAGCTGGCCCGGCGGATCGTCGACGGCGACCGCACCGAGCTGGAGGCGTTGCTCGACCAGGCGCTGGAGCGCTACGCGGCGTTGGACATCATCAACGATTTCCTGCTGGCCGGCATGGAGCGCGTCGGCGAGCTGTTCGGCTCGGGCCAGATGCAGCTCCCCTTCGTGCTTCAGAGCGCCGAGGTGATGAAGGCCGCGGTGGCCTATCTCGAACCGCACATGGAGAAGGCCGGCGGCGCCGGAAAGGGGACCATGGTCCTGGCCACGGTCAAGGGCGACGTCCACGACATCGGCAAGAACCTGGTCGACATCATCCTCTCCAACAACGGCTACAAGGTGCTCAACCTGGGCATCAAGCAGCCCATCCCGGCGATCATCGAGGCGGCCCTGGAACACCACGCCGACGTGATCGGGTTGAGCGGCCTGCTGGTCAAATCGACTCTGGTCATGCGCGACGATCTGGACGAGCTGAACCACCGCGGGCTGGACTACTTCCCGGTGGTCCTGGGCGGCGCGGCGCTGACTCGCTCGTACGTCGAAGACGACCTGAGCGCGCTCTACCGCGGCGATGTGTTCTACGCCGAGGACGCTTTCGTCGGTCTGACCCTGATGAACCGCCTGTGCTCCCCCGAGGCGCGGCACCTGCGCCGGGAGCGGATCCGCCGGATCGGCGCCACCGGCGCCGAAGCCGAGGTCGAGCCGGCCGCGGTCGAGGCGACACCGGCCCCGGTCAATGGCGAGGCCGTCGAGCGCTCCGACGTGGCGCGCGACGTGCCCGTCCCGGCGCCGCCGTTCCTCGGCACCCGGCTGGTCGAAGAGGTGGACGTGGCCGAGCTGTTCCGGTACGTCAACCCGCTCGCGCTGTACGGCGGCCAGTTCCGGCTGAGACGGCGGGCCGACGAGTCGCGCGAGGCGTGGTGGGCGCGGATCGACACGGAGGCCAGGCCGGCGGTCGAGGCCCTGCAGCAGCGGATCGTCGACGAGGGATGGTTCCAGCCACGGGCCATCTACGGGTTCTTCCCCTGTGCCTCGCGGGGCAATACCTTGGTGGTGTACCGGTCGGACGGCGAGACGGAACAGGTACGCTTCGACTTCCCCCGCCAGCCGAACGGGCGGCGGCTGTGCCTGGCCGATTTCTTCCGCGACCACGAAGCGCTCGAGCGGGATGTGCTGGCGGCTCAGGTGGTCAGTCTGGGCGACCGGGTGGCGGCCGAGGAGAAACGGCTGTTCGAGAGCGACCGGTACACGGACTACCTGTACCTGCACGGCCTGGCGGTGGAGACCACCGAGGCCTTCGCCGAGTGGCTGCACCAGCGGCTGCGCCGGGAATGGGGCATCGCCTCGGCCGACGGCAACTCGCCGGAGGCGCTGTTCCGGCAGGAGTACCGCGGCGCGCGCTACAGCTTCGGTTATCCGGCCTGCCCGAACCTGGAGGACCATCGCCAGTTGTTCGAGCTGCTCCGGCCGGAGCGGATCCAGGTCAGCCTGAGCGAGGAATGGATGCAGGTGCCGGAGGTGTCCACCTCGGCGATCGTCTGCCACCATCCGGAAGCCCGTTACTTCAGCGTAAGAGAGCCAGAAGGAACCGTCCCGTCGGACGCGAAGCGATGAGACCCGCGCGGATCTGGCAGGCGCGTTGCGAGTCGGAAGGACAGGAGAGGTGGGCATGGAGACCAAGAGCGGCTTGGTGCTCTATACGTCACCGCAGGTAGCCGTTGACCTCGAAGCGATCGGGGTGACGGGGATCGAAGCGCGGGAACTGGTCGACGAACGGCCACCCATCGCTGACGGTCCTCCCGGTGTCTGGGTCGCCCCGGCGACGTTTTTCGGCCAGGAGCCGGAGGCCATCAGCCAGGCGGTGGCCGAGCTGGCCCTGCCCCAGGACCTGGCCTTGGTGCTGGTTTCCGAGGTGGACGAGACGTACCTCACGCCCGAGGCCGACGAGCAGGTCTTCGCCTTCCTCAACCCCCACGCGCCGAAGCATCTGCAGGCCAAGATCCTGCGCAGCGCCCTGACCACCGTCCGGCTGCAGCACGAGCAGGACACCATGGCCGCCGGCCTGAAGGCGCGTGACCAGCAGCTCCAAGAGCTCAACAACATCGGCATCGCACTGTCCGCCGAGCGCGACGTCGACTCGCTGCTGACGCTGATCCTGGTCAAAGCCAGGACCATCACCTGCGCTGATGCCGGCAGCCTGTACCTGGTCGAGGAGAGCGAGGACCAGGGCCAGCGGCTGCGCTTCAAGCTGAGCCAGAACGACAGCTTGGAGCTCGACTACACCGAGTTCACCATCCCGCTCGATCGGCGCAGCCTGGCCGGCTATACCGGCGTCACCGGCGAGAACCTGAGACTGGCCGACGTCTACCATCTCCCCGGCGACGTCGATTACAGCTTCTCCACTTCCTGGGACGAACAGACCGGGTACCGCACCCGGTCGATGCTGGTCGTCCCGATGAAGAACAACAAAGGCGAGATCCGCGGGGTCCTGCAACTCATCAACCGCAAGCCGTCCGTGGCCACCCGCCTGCGCAGCCAGGATGACTTCAAGCACCTGGTGACCGAGTTCGACGAGGGCTGCGAGGAGCTGGTCGAATCCCTCGCCAGCCAGGCGGCGGTGGCGCTCGAGAACCAGCTTCTGCTGCAGAACATCTCGAACATCTTCGAGGGCTTCCTGCAAGGCTGGGTGAAGGCGGTGGAAGACCGCGACCCGGCCACCGCCGGCCACTCGCACCGGGTCACCGCGCTCACCCTGGGCCTGGCCCGCGAGGTCAACAAGGTCGATACCGGGCCGTATGCCGGCGCCTACTTCACCCAGCAGCATCTCGAAGAGTTGCGCTATGCCGGCCTGCTCCACGACATCGGCAAGATCTACGTCCGGGCCGAGGTCTTCCTCAAGGCCAAGAAGCTCTACGCCCATCACCTGAAGATGATCTCCGAGCGGTTCGACTTCGTCCGCCGGACGCTGGAGGCCGAGTACAGCCGGCGCAAGCTGTCGCTGATGATCGACAACCCTCGGGCCGACTACGCCCGTCGGTTCGAGGAGATCGACCGCAGCTACCGCAAGCAGCTCGAAGAGCTCGACGACTATTTCGAAACGGTCCTCCTGGCCAACGAGCCGACTGTCCTGGAAGAGGGCCGGTTCGAGCGCCTGTCGTCCATCGCCGCCAGCACCTACACCGACATCTACGGCCACGATCAGCACTTGCTCTCGGTCGAAGAGCTGCGGCTGCTGGGCATCCGGCGCGGCAACCTGGACGAGGGCGAGCGCCGGGAGATCGAGTCGCACGTCGATTGGAGCTACCGCATCCTCTCCCGCATCCCGTGGAGCCCGGAGCTGCAACAGATTCCGTTCATCGCCTGGGCCCACCACGAGAAGCTGGACGGCTCGGGGTATCCCAACGGCCTGACCAGCGACCAGATCCCGCTGCAGGCCAAGATGATGACCATCGCCGACATCTACGACGCGCTGACGGCGGCGGACCGGCCGTACAAGAAAGCCCAACCCATCGAGAGCGCCTTGCGCATCCTTGAGTTCGAACGTCGCGACGGCCACGTCGACGACGAGCTGCTCCGGCTGTTCGTCGAGAAAAAGGTCCACCGCATCGCCCATATGGACGGCGTCGACGAGATCGTCAAGCGCCTGGTCACCGAGGACGTCCTATGACCCTTCGGCGGCGTAACGCCGAACGGCCCACCATCAAGACCCCGGCCGAGCTGGAGCTCCTGCGGCAGAGCAATCGCCTGGCGCGGAGCATCGTGGCGGAGATCGGCCGGCACGTGGGGGAAGGCGTCACCACCCGCGAACTCGACGAGCTGGCGCGCCGGCTGACGGCCGACGCCGGAGCCCAGGCCGCCTTCTACAACTACCGCGGGTTTCCGGCCTACATCTGCGCCTCGGTCAACGAGCAGGTGGTCCACGGCATTCCCAACGACCGGCCGCTGGAGGCCAGCGACGTGGTCAGCATCGACTACGGCTGCTTCCTCCACGGCTGGTGCGGCGACACCGCCTGGACCTGGTCGGTCGGGGAGCCCGGCGAGGTGGCGGCCAACCTCATGGCCACCACCCGCGAGGCGCTGGCCATCGGGATCCAGGCAGCGCAGCCCGGCCGGCGGGTGTTCGACGTGGCCAAGGCCATCCAGCAGTACGTCGAGAGTCGCGGCTGCGCGGTGGTCCGCAGCCTGGTGGGCCACGGCATCGGCCGTGATCTGCACGAGGCGCCGCAGGTCCCCAACTTCGCCTGTCTCGAGAGTCGGCGTGACCGGCTCCGGCCCGGCATGACCATCTGCATCGAGCCGATGGTCACCGCCGGCGGGTGGGGCGTCCACGAACTGGACGACGGCTGGACGGCGGTCACCGACGACGGCTCGCTCGCCGCCCATTACGAGCATGCCGTCGCCATCCTCGACTCCGGCCCCGAGATCCTCAGCCAGCCGGACGAAATCTGACGGGTCGCGGGCTCATGCCCCGCCGTTGATCAAGTCGCTCCGCCCCGGACAGCGGATGCCGCACAGCACCGCGCCCAGCGCCGCCACGGGTCCCAAGGCCAAGAGGCCGGCGGCCAGCACCAGGGGCAGGACGTCGCTCAGGGCACCGATCGGCTGCGCCACCTGGCTGGCCAAACCCCAGACCAGGGCGAACACCACCCCGGCGAGGTAGGCCGGTACCGGCCGCCTGACCACGGCACCGACGCCGACGCAGGCGGCCCCGGCGAAGATCGGTTGCAGCTCAGCCAGGGCCGGGAGCCACGCCAGGATCACCATCGCGCCACCGCCGGCCGCGGCCAGCACGAGCCCTGCCGTGCACGGGATCCACGACCCGCGGACCTGGGCCTGCTTGCTCATCGGCGTCTCCCGTTCGCGCACGGGACCGTCGGCTGCCGGCCTCAGCGCGCGTGGACCTCCACTACTTCATATATCCTGAGATCGGGGAGTCGAAGCGTCCGGTCGGCACCGATTTTCACCCGCACCGGAGCGGGCAGGTCCGGGCCGTGGACCACCGCCTCCGTCGCGTGCCAGGACGCCGGCAGCGTCAGAGTCGGCGACGCCACCGGCTCGACCTGGTCCGGCTGCGGGCCGAGTTGCACCTCATAGTTGACCAGGTGCAGGACCCGCCGCTCGCCGGCCGGGTCGCGGTAGACCATCAGCCGCACCGCGTCGCGTGTGGCCGGGCTCGCCGGCAAGAGCCGCAACGGCGCCAGCCACGGCTCGCGCGCCAGCGCGGTGACATGCTCGACCCGCCGCACGCCGGGCACGGTCGCCAGCGACTTGACCTCCTCGCTGGGCTGGCCGAACTCGTCCAGCTCCGGCGGCGCGCCGACGATCACCACCGGCTTGCCGGCCCGGGCCAGGGCCGCCGCGGCCCGCGCCGCGTCGGCCGGCAGGTGCTTCAGTTCGGGCAACACCAGCGCGTCGTAACGCGCCAACGCCGGTTCGCGGCAGGACTCCTCGGTGACCAGCATCAGCGGCACCTGCTCGCCGCCCAGGAGGCCCACCACCTCCTCCGCCGCGCGCGGCTGGCGCGTGTTGCCCAGCAGGGAATCGTCGACCGAGGCCAAGACGGCCACCCGCCCTTCCGGCTCAAGACCTTCGTAGAGCGGCTGGTTGGCAGCGAAGAAGCCCTTGTACTTGGCCAGCGGCGGGCCGTAGACCGGCCACAAGGGCCGCAGCAGATACCCGCCGCCGCCGCTGAACGCGCCCGCCTCGGCCATGCCCAGCTCCGCCGCCGTGGCGTTCATCTCCAGGTGCGGCAGCGACCTGGGATACCCGGCACGGGTGAGAATCAGCGCCCGCACCCGGCCACCCACCGCCTGCGGATAGAGGTACTCGAAGACGTGCCGGTTGTAGGTCGTGTCGGCCACGTTCTCGACGATCCTGGTCCGCACCCGACCGGTATTGGTCCCGGTGGTGCCGACACTCAGCTCGTACATCGTGTAGTCGCAGTCGATATGGTTGTACTTGACCGCCGGCAAGGTGTGCGCGCCGTTGGGGAAGATCTTGAACGGCCGCCCCAGCGCCTCGGTCCCGGCCTCGCCCAGCAGCTTGAGGAAGCCGCGGATCTCGGTCATCCAGAACTTGCGCACCTCCGCCCCGAGCAAACCGTCGAGCTTCTCCGGCAAGGCGATCTTGTCCGGCGACCCGAACCCGAACAACTCCTTCAGCCGCGCCGCCGAGTACCTGCCGGCCAGGTACTCAAGGAACTTCTGCTGAGTCAACGGATCGTAGCTGCGGTAGCTGTTGCCGTTGTCGACGAAGGTGCCGTCGAACCCGGCCACCGCCAGGTTGCGCGCCACGCCGGTCATCCACTGTCGCCAGCCCGGGTCGACCACGCTGGCCACCAGCCGCATCTGCCCCTCGGCCCAGGTCGGCGGGTGGTTGCCGTCGTACTTGTAGAAGGTCAGTGGCTCGCCCTTCGGCGTCTGCTGCAACCACTCGACCGGATCGCGCTTCGGCCGCGGCCCCAGCCCGAACGCTGCGTACTCGTCCCAGTGGTCGTAGAACTCCCAGAATCCGGTGCGCGTCTGGGGATTGCCGTTGATGGTCATCAGGCAGATGTACGGCATGGCCATCCGCACCCCGGCGGCGTGCAGCGCCTGGTTGCGGACCTTGAGCAGCCGCAGGCGCTCGGCCACCTGGGCCGGCGAGATGCGGGCGATGTCCTCGGCCTTGCCGTTGGCCACGTTCTCGCCGCCGAGAGTCTTGGCCGGGCCCCAGCCGTGGTTGAACGGCACGTCCTTGCCGAGGTGGAGCAGGTCCGGCGGGCAGTCCTTCAGTTGCTCGACGTAGTCGGCCTGGTCGAGGTGATCCTTGCCGTAGTCGAGCACGTAGGTCACCGGCGGCCGGGTCAGCCCCTGGGCCACCGCGGCGCAACAGAGCACGCTCAGCCAGGTCAGCGACGCACCCATGCTCCACCTGCCTCAACCCGGCTGAGGGCGCCGGGCACAGCCAATCCTTGGCCACCGGGCGCCTCGGACCTCCCTGGCCAAGGTGTCGGAAACCCCTGCTCGCAGGGCGCACAAACGGTGTCCCAGAAACGGTGTCAGACACCGTTTCTCCACCGCTTTTCCAGAAACGGTGCAGAAACGGTGTCTGACACCGTTTCTCTGACACCGTTTCTCCCGTTTCTCGAGCTAAGGTGTCGGGCCTCCCTGCTCGCAGGGAGGCCCGGCCGGGCGGCGAAGTGATCGGGTGGAGTCCACCATGCGCCCTGCGGAGTTGCTCTGGTCCGCCGGCTGGCCCGGCGGCGATCGTCACGATCGGCCTGAATCCGAGAAGCGCTTCCCCGACGGGGCGCACTGGCGGTTCGAGATCCCTTCGGTCGAAGGCCCCCGGGTGCTCGAAGCCGTGCTCGACGAGGCGCGCCGGCTGGAGGTCCCGCTGCACCGGATCTCGCAGGGCAGCGGCATCCGGCTGCTGACCGACGCCGAGGTCGGCGAGATGAACGCGATGTGCCGCGAGGCGCGGCTGGAGCTGTGCCTGTTCGTCACCCCGCGCGCGCCGTACGACATCGGCGGGGCGGTCAAGTCGGCCGGCTCGGTCGGCTGGCGGCTGCGCGGGATGGACGAACTCGCCCGCTGCCTGGACGACATCCAGCGCGGCTGCGAGCTGGGCGTGCGCGGAATCCTGGTGGCTGACTTCGGGCTGCTGCACCTGGTCCATCAGCTCAAGCAGCGCGGCGAGCTGCCGGGCGACCTGGTGGTCAAGGTCTCGGCCCTGATGGCCGCCACCAACCCCATCAACATCCGCTTGATGCAAGACCACGGCGCCGGGACCGTCAACATCTGCAGCGACCTGACCGCCGCCCAGATTGCCACCATCCGCGAGGTGGTCGACCTCCCCTTGGACCTGTACATCGAGGCGCCCGACGGCCTGGGCGGGTTCATCCGCTTCTTCGAGACCGCGACCCTGGTCCGCGTCGGCGCGCCGATGTACGTCAAGCTGGGGGTCAGCAACGCGCCCGGCATCTACCCCTGCGGCCGGCACCTGGAGGCGCAGGCGGTGGCCCAAGGCCGCGAGCGCGTCCACCGCGCCCGCCTGGTCCTGGAGCAGATGCGCCGCGAGGCGCCGGAGTTGGTCATGTCCCCACCCGGCCCGGCCGACCTGGCGGTGCCGGTGGGGTGACGGGTGCGGTCGTCGGTACTCGGTCGGCTACGCGACCTGGACCCCGTACGCACGGGTCGTCGGCTCGGGCGCCGGGTCGCCGTCCTCGGCCAGCGCCTCCAGGTAGAGTTCGATCGCCTCGCGGATGTTGGCCTCGGTCTCGTCCAAGGTGGTACCCGTACTGACGCAGCCCGGCAGATCAGGGACGTAGGCCGAGAAGTTGCGCCCGGACCACTCGAACACCACCGCGTACTCGACCATCAACGTCTCCACGCTCCCGCCGTCACTCCACCCACGCCAACACGAAACTCGTCGGCCGCAGGCGGACCGTGAGCTGGTTGCCCTTCAGCGGCAAGGCGCGGCCGTCCAGGGCGTTGGAGGCTTGCTTGCCGGAGACGCCCAGCGCCTTCAGGTCCAGGGTGATGGTGGTCATGACAACTTCGTGTTTGAGGTTGCCGACGACCAGCAGCGCGCGGCCCCCCGGGTGGCGGTAGAGGCTGACCTTGACCTGTTCGTCGGCGGCGCGGGCCAGCTTCTCGGCGGCGTAGTAGGCGTGCCATTCGGCCTCGCGGTAGCCGAATCGGTCGTAGGTCTGCCACAGGTTGACCGTCTTGCGCAGCATGTCGTTGCGGCCCAGCGCGCCCTGCGGCCAGACCGACACGCCGTGGAGCAGGCACCAGGTGTTGTGCAGCGCCTCGTAGCTGTGTGAGTCCGGCCCGAGCAGGATCGTCCACAGGCCCCACGGCTTGCTCTGCCAGCGGACCCGGAACTTGAGCGGATCTTCGTACTGCTCGTGCTCGCCGCTGTAGACCACGTCGGTGAACGACATGGTCGGGATGAGCATGTTGTACGAGACGTGGTTGACCAGGAAGTAGCTCGGGTCCTTGGCCTTGAGCACCCGGAACATGCGCTTGAGGTATTCCCGCGTGCCGAAGATCGGCCAGGTCGAGCGCAGCGTGCCGTCCGGCATGGTGTACCCGCAGCCGTGATGCGTGTTGCGACAAGCATAGACCCGCGCGTTGCCGTCGGTGTAGCAGGCCTGGTAGCCCAGCTCGTTGACCAGCCAGTCGGTCCCGGCGGCGATGTAGTCGGCGTAGCCGCTGTTGCCGCAGCAGTCCAGGAAGAAGTGGCCCTTCGGCGGCTCCGCCGGCTGGGTCGACAGTGGCTCGCGCCGCCACTCGGCGCCGAACTGCTGGCTCAGATCCGACGGCGCGCCGATGCCGGTGTAGCCCATGTACGGCGAGACCCGGATGCCCAGCTCACCGAAGCGCTTGAGCATCGCCCGGGGATCGCCCGACGGCGGGTCGATCATCAGCGGCGGCGGCCAGCCGTAGGTCTTCGCCCCGTCCTCGAACCACCACCAGTAGAGCGACGCGTTGGTCCCCCACCGGCGGAACGCCTCGCTGCTCGCGATGGCCGGCTCGACCGCCACTTGCAGCCCTTGGCCGAACCGGCCGTCGACGAACTTGCAGCCGATGGAGGGCACGCCGCCCAACTCGCCCGACTGACCCGAGATGGTCGTCGCCCGCGTCTCGGCGTCCTCGCCGTCGGGCCGGAAGCCGCCGTCGAGGTGGTCCAGCAGCAGGGTCGCCGCGTCGGGCGCGAACGACTCGGCCGGCACCGCGACCTGGTCACCGGTGTAGCGCACCGAGCGCGACACGCGCAGCTCGTCGAAGACGAAGCTGGTCCAGCCCCGCCAGGGGCTCTCGGCGCCGAACACGATGGCCGTGCCCGCCGGCGGGGTCAGGTCCACCGCGCCGAGGCGACGGCCGTCCAGGTAGACCGCCACCTCCTTCTCCCAGGTGACCGCCAGGTGGGAGAACTTGCCGGCCTCCAGACCCGCTTTCGGAACGCTCAGCGTGCGCGTCTGATCGCCGCGGCGGACGTCCAGCTTGAGCACCGGCGGCGCGGCGTCCTGCCAGGTGACCGCCAGCCCGCCGTCGGGTCCGGTGACCCGCAGCAGATCGCGCCAGGCGCCGCCGCGCGGGCCGTGCGGGGCGACGAAGCACTCGATGGTGCCCCGCGCCGGATCGAGGTTGCCCGCGGCCGGGTAGCGCAGCGACTCGATCGGCATCCGGCTGGCACTCGGGTCATCGATCCGGTCGTACGGACCGAGGGGGCTGCCGAACCGGATCCAGAACGGATCGCCGGCGTGACCGTCCTTGACCGGCGTGGCCATGAGGCCGAAGGTGTAGGTGATCGGCCGCTCGAGCTTCACCGCCTGCCGGACCATCCGGCAGCGCAGCACGGTCCGGTCGCCGGCCGGCTGGACCTCGATCATGGCCGCGTCCAGCGGCGCCCAGTACTGATCGCTCTCGGCGAACCAGGCCAGGCCGACGTCGTCGTTGCCGAGCCATACCTGCGGCTGGAAGGCACTCTGCCAGAGCTGGTCTCCGACCTCCCGGACCGGCGAGGTGTCGCCGTTGGAGACCAACATGAACGGCGTCAGCGCGCGCGGCATGGGGATCTCGAGGGTCGCCGCGGTGAGCGTGGCCGTCCCGGTCGGGGTCAGGGTCAGGTCGTAGCGCTGGAGGCCGTCGAACTCGGTGGCCGTCGCGACTCGCGCGGTCAGGGTGCCCAGCTTCGTCTCACCGGCCGCGCTGAGCACGTCGGGCTGGGTCTCGGTGACGACCGTGGCGACCCCGGCCAGGTCGGCGGTCTGGCCGTCGGCGGTGACCGACCAGGAGATCGGCGCGGCCAGCAGCTCGGCGCCCTGGCTGGTGATCCGGGCCGGCAGCGCCCGGTTGGCCGGCCCGTACCGCCGTCCCCAGACCTCGGTCCCGTCGGCGCCGGCGCGGACCGGCGTCCACGGCGACGGGACGCTGTGATCGGCGCCGGCCTGCGACCGCCACCAGGCCGGCCTGGCCATCTGCTCGAAAGCGGCCTCGGCGCTGCCCAGCACCTGGCCGTCCGGCGCCACCGCCTGCGACTTGACCAGGTACTTGCCCGGCGGAAGCTGGTCGATGGCGAGGCTCGCCTGCCCCCGCCCGCGGACGAACTCGCTGGTCTCGCAGCGGCCGACCACCTGCTCGCCGTTGAGCAGCTCCGACCGCGCCACCAGCCCGGCCGGCGGCTTGTCCAGCCCGGCCACGTTGGCGGTCACCCACAGCTTGCCCTCGTAGGGATAGCCGGCCACCGTGATGTCGTAGGACTTGGCCACCTTGAGCGGCAGGCGCTGGTAGTAGAGCGGCCCCGCGTCGGTGTCGGCGCGGATGGTCAACTGGTACGCCCCGGTCACCAGCGGCGGCGCCTCGAAGGTGGCCGCGCGGTAGTCGGCGAGCCGGTTGGTGGTCTCGTGCAGCGCCTTGGCGTCGTTGCCGACCAGCCGGCCGCGCACCGTCACCGGCGGCTGGTAGCTCAGCCCGGTCATCTCCGCCAGTGCGGTCAGGTGGCCGATGGCCCAGTCGTCGGACAGGCCGAGCCGGATGGCGCGGTCGGTGCGCGAGAAGATCAGCTCGCCGAACGACGCCGGGCGGTGGAAGTTGCCGCTGGTGTAGGCCCAGGACGACAGCCGGCTGCCCTCCGCGTCGCGGCAGAAGTTGACCCGCCAGCGCTCACCGTCCTTGGGCGTGGCCCGGCCGTCGAGCGCGCCGAACGGGATCCGCGCCTCCATCGTCCAGCGGCCCCGGGCGCGCTTGGCGGCGGCGGTCCAGTCGGGGTTGTAGGTCAGGTCGACCCGCTGCCCGGCAGCGCGGTTGATGCGCGCGTCGAAGCGAGTGCCGGCGGCGCTGGCGATGAGCTGGTAGTACGGCTCCAGCGCGGGCCCTGGCGACAGGAAGACGTCCACGGCGTCCTCGGTCCAGACCGCGGCATCGCGCTCGGTGAGCGCGGCCACGATGGGCCGGGCCTCGGGATCGCGGCAGTCGCAGGCGACGTACAACGCCGTGTCGTCCCAGCCCAGGTAGACCATCGTCTGGTCGCTCACCAAACTGGGATCGTTGAGCCCGACGAAGCCCGTGGTGCGGGCCGCGGCGGCCCACTCCCGCTCGCCGATGTCCCCGTCGATGGCCGGCGCGGCCAAGCGCGGCGCGGTGACGATGGGATAGTCCGGCACCTGCTCGCCGCCGGGGCCCAGCACGCGCAGCTCGTCGATGGTGAACTCACTTACCACGTTGCTGTTGCCGGGGTGGCTGCCGAGACTGATCCGGCACTCGTCCGGCCGGGCCGAAAGCGGTCCGAACAGGCCCGGCCAGTCCGGCACGCTCGCCTGCTTGTCGTCCACCCACAACTCGAGTTGCCGGCCCCACTTCAGCGCCAGATGATGCCACTCGCCGGTGTGGAAGAACCCCGGCACGGCGGTGTAGGCGACGAGCTGGCGCGATTGGTCCCAGACGCCCAGGCAGGTGGACTTGAGCACCGAGTAGATCACCACCCGGCTGCCGCGCGGACCCCAGATGGTCAGGTAGAGCTGGTTGCGCAGCTCCGAAGGCGGCTTCTTGAAGGTCTCCTCGGCGTCGAATCCCAGCGCCACGTCCAGGTCGATCTGGCCGGCGGCCAGGTCGAGATTCCCGTCGGCCGGGTAATCGAGCTTCATCACTCCGTGCAGCCGCAGCGCCTGGCCGTACCGCCCGGCGACGAGCTCGCCGCCGCTCATCGGCCGCCCGCCGGTGAACCCCGCCGTCGGTTTGAACACCTCGGGCGACGTGCAGTTCTTCCCGTCCATGACGAACGGCTGATCGAAGTGATCGAGCAGCAGCGTCCGGGAGTCCGGCTGATACGGCTGCGACCAAGCAGTGGAGACGGCCAGCAGGCTGATCAAGATGACGGCGGCGAGACGCGGCATCGGGCTTCTCCAGACGTAGCAGGTTGGCGATTGCCGAGGTCGGCGGGTGAATCCTTCCGGCGGGTCACCCCCCCGGCCGGAGGAGGATCTTGCGGGTGCCGGGGCGGGCCGCGTGCTCGAAGGCGCGGACGCCTTCGGAGAGGGGGTACTCGGCCTCGATCAGGGGCGTCACGTCGATGGCGCCGCGGTCGAGCAGGCGGAGCGCCGGTTCCAGCGGTCCGCAACGGGAGCCGACCAGGGTCAGCTCCTTGACCACCACCGCGCTGATGTTCACCGGCGCCGGGCCGTGGAAGGTGGACTTGACCGCGATGGTGCCCAGCGGCGAGGCCAGCCGGATCGCTTCGTCCAGCCCCTCCGCGCCGCCGGTGGCCTCGATTACCAAGTCGAAGCTGTTGTCGGGCAGGTAGGCCGCCAGGTCGGCGGCGAAGCCCATGGTGACCGGCAGTTGCAAGGATTCGGGCCGGTGCCCCAGGAGGGTGACCACGGCGCCGTCGAGCTCCAGCACCTGGGCCACCAGGAGTCCGAGCCGGCCGGGACCGAGGACGGCGATGCGGTCGGTGGGCGCGATGCAGAGCTGCTCGCGGAGCCGCAACGAGGCGGCCAGCGGCTCGCAGAACACCGCCGCCTCGTCGGACACCGACTCGGGCAACGGATGGAGATTGCGCTCGGGGACGGCGAGATACTCGGCAAAGGCGCCGTCGCGGCCGAGCACGCCGATCACCTGCCGGTCCGGCGCATGGCGCGGATCGTCGTCCTCGGAGCAGTTGATCTCGGCGACCACCCGCTGACCGGCCCAGCTCTCGTCCCCGGCGGCCTCGACCACGCCGACGAATTCGTGCCCCGGCACGCCCTGAAAGCCGTGGTATCCTTCGAGCAGCGCCAGGTCCGTGCCGCAGATGCCGGCCAGGACGACCTTCACCAGCGCCTCGCCGGGATCCGGCAGGGGTTTGGGATAGTCCGTCCGGAAGGCCAGCTTGTCGGTCAGGCAAAGCGCTTGCATACTCGACTCGGTTCGTCGTCGCCCGTCGTCGGGCGGCCCAAGGAGCGGTAAGCCAAGATGGCCAAGATCACCTTCATCGGCGCCGGCAGCGTCGTGTTCTGCAAGAACCTCCTCGGCGACATCCTCTCGTTCCCGGAACTCGCCGAGAGCGACATCGCCTTGATGGACGTCGATCCCGAGCGGCTGCGGATCAGCGAGATCCTGGCCCGCAAGGTCGCCCAGGCGCTGGACGCTCATCCGACCATCACCGCCACCGCCGACCGACAGGCCGCCCTCGACGGCGCCGACTACGCCATCAATATGGTGCAAATCGGTGGGTTTCCCTCTACCCGAGTCGATTTCGATCTGCCGAAGAAGTACGGTCTCCGGCAGACCATCGCCGACACTCTCGGCATTGGCGGCATCTTCCGCTCGCTGCGCACCATCCCGATGATGCTGGACATGGGCCGCGACATGCAGCGGGTCTGCCCCGAGGTGATGTTCCTCAACTACGTCAATCCCATGGCCGCGAACACCTGGGCCTTCTCCCAGGCCACCGGCATCCGCACCGTGGGACTCTGCCACAGCGTCCAGGGCACCTCGCGCCAGTTGGCCGGGTACCTGGGCGTCGACCACCAGGAGGTGGAGTACCGGGTCGCCGGGATCAACCACATGGCTTGGTTTCTGAAGCTGGAGCGGGCCGGTGAGGATCTCTACCCGTTGCTGTGGGAGGCGTACCTGAAGGACGACGTGCGGGCCAAGGACCCGGTCCGGTTCGAGGCCTTCCGGCGGCTCGGGTACTTCGTGACCGAGAGCAGCGAGCACTTCAGCGAGTACGTGCCGCACTTCATCCGGCGCGACCGGACCGACCTGATCGACCGCTTCAAGGTGCCCCTGGACGAGTACATCCGGCGCTGCGAGAAGAACGACGAGACCTGGCACGCGACTCGGGACAAGATGCTGGCCGAAGAGAGCGTCGAGGTCCGGCAGAGCGTCGAGTACGGCTCCGGCATGATCCAGAGCATGGAGACCGGCACGCCGCGGGTGGTCTACGGCAACGTTCTGAACACCGGGCTGATCGACAACCTGCCTCAGGGCTGCTGCGTCGAGGTGCCCTGTCTGGTCGACAAGAACGGCGTGCAGCCGACGAAGATCGGCTCCCTGCCGCCGCAGTTGGCGGCCATCTGTCAGACCAACATCAACCCGCAGTCGCTGACCGTGGCGGCGGCGCTGAGCGGGGACAAGTCGTACGCCTACCAGGCGGCGATGCTGGACCCGCACACCGCCGCGGAGCTGACCTTGGACGAGATCTGGGCGCTGTGCGACGATCTCTTCGCCCGCCACGAGGCGGACGGACTGCTCCCGCCGATGGACGATTCGGCGATGGTCTGCCGGCGGTATCGAACGGACTCGATCGAGCCCCTCGCCGAGCCGTGGCCGAAGGCGGACTGACGCCGCCTCAGCCGCGCGCCGCCTGCCACCGCGCCTCGACGTTGCGCCAGTCGACCAGCTTCCAGAAGGCGTCGACATAGGCGCCGCGGTCGTTTTGGTAGGTCAGGTAGTAGGCGTGCTCCCAGACGTCGAGCACGAGCAGCGGCACCACGCCCCAGGCGGTCAGGTTCTGGTGCTTCTCGGCCTGCATGACCAGCATCTGTCCGGCCGCGGGCTCCCACACCAGGAGTCCCCAGCCGGAGCCCTCGACGCCCTTGGCCGCGGCCGAGAAGTGGGCCTTGAGAGCCTCGACCGAGCCGAAGCAGCGCTTCAGCTCGACCGCCAGGGCGTCGCTCGGGCCGGGATTGCCGGCCGCCGGACGCAGGTTGGTCCAGAAGACCGTGTGCAGCAGGTGCCCTGAGCCGTTGAAGGCCAGGTCTCGGCTGAGCGCCTTGACCGCGCCGAGATCGCCGGTCCGGCGCGCCTCGGCCAGCTTGTCCAGCGCCGCGTTGAGACCGTTGACATAGCCCTGGTGGTGCTTGTCGTGGTGGAGCCGCATGGTCTTCTCGTCGAGATACGGCTCCAGGGCCTGGTAGTCGTACGGCAGCGGCGGCAGCGTGTACTTCCCATCCGCTCCGGCGGCCCCGGTCATCAGCCCGGACTCGGCGCGCACGCCGGCGCCCAGCGCCAGCATCCCGGCGCCCAGGGCGGTGACGGCGGTGCGACGGTCGATCCCCTCTCCCATGCTTGTCCTCTCCGATGCGCGGCAATGCGCCGGCACATGGTGAGGCGGCGGAGAGCCGTTGTCCGGTGATCGAGGCGTTTCTAGACCGCGCGGACGATCAACGTGCAGTTGTGACCGCCGAAGCCGAAGGAGTTGGACATGGCGACCTTCAGCGGCGTCTCGCGGGCGGTGTTGGGCACGCAATCGATGGCGCACTCGGGGTCGGGGACTTCGTAGTTGATGGTCGGCGGGAGGATGCCGTCGCGGATGGCCAGCGCGCAGGCGATCAACTCGACCGCCCCGACCGCCCCGAGCATGTGACCGGTCATCGACTTGGTCGCGCTGATGGGCGGCAGGGCCTCGCCGAAGACCGACCGGATGGCCGCCACCTCGGAGATGTCGCCGAGCGGCGTCGAGGTGGCGTGGGCATTGATGTAGCCGACGTCGGCGGGGTTCAGCTCGGCGTCTTCCAGCGCGCGCCGCATGGCCTTCGCCGCGCCGGTGCCGCAAGGCATCGGCTGGGCCATGTGGTAGGCGTCGCCGGTCTGGCCGTAGCCGCACAGCTCGGCATAGATGGTCGCCCCGCGCCGCTTGGCCTGCTCCATCTCCTCGAGCACCAAGGCGGCGGCGCCTTCGCCGATGACGAAGCCGTCGCGCTCCCGGTCGAACGGCCGCGAGGCATGCTCGGGATCGTCGTTTCGGCCGGTCAGGGCCTTCATCGAGCAGAAGCCGGCGCAGGCCAGGGGGATGATCGGCGCTTCGGCCCCGCCGGCGATGACCACGTCGGCGTCGCCGATCTGGATCAACCGCATCGCGTCGCCGGCCGAGTGCGCGCTGGTGGCGCAGGCGGTCTGGACCGACTTCGACGGCCCCCTGGCGCCGTGCGCGATGCTCACCATCCCGGCGGCCATGTTGCCGATCAGCATCGGGATGAGGAACGGCGAGACCCAGCGCGCGCCCTTGTCCTGCAGCACCAGGTAGTTGGTGTCCCAGGTCAGCAGCCCGCCGATGCCCGAGCCGAAGACCACCCCGACACGGTCGGCATTGCCGTCGTCGATGGTCACGCCAGAGTCGGCCACGGCCTCAGCCGCGGCTGCCAGGGCGAAATGGACGAACGGATCGGTGCGCCGGACCAGTTTCTTGTCCAGCACGGTCTGCGGGGCGAAGTCCTTGACCTGGGCGGCCACGCGGCTGGTCAGGTCGGCGGCGTCGAAATGCGTGAGCGGGCCGACCCCGCCGCGGCCGGCGGTGAGGCTGGCCCACATCGCGGCGGCGCTGTTGCCGACCGGGGTCACGGCCCCGAGGCCGGTGATGGCCACGCGTCGCAGGTTCATCGGGCTGGTCTCCTGGCCAGCGATCAAACGACGCCTCCGCGGCGGGCCGCTGTGCCCACCGCGGAGGCCACGCGGGAGTCCCGCCGTCGATCAGCCCTGGTGGGCCTCGACGTAGGCCACGGCGTCCTTCACGGTTTGGAGCTTCTCGGCCTCTTCGTCCGGGATCTCGAGCTCCAGTTCCTCCTCGATGCGCATGATCAACTCCACCACATCGAGGGAATCGGCGCCGAGATCGTCCACGAACCGGGCATCCGGGGTGACCTCATCCTCGCTGACGTCGAGCTGCTCAACGATGATGTCACGAATACGATCGAACACGGACACAGACACGCTCGTCCTCCTCAGTCTAGATCATGGTCATGCCGCCATCGACGCTCAAGGTCTGGCCGGTCAGATACCCGGCCGCGTCGCTGGCCAGAAACGCCACCACCGCCGCCACGTCCTCGGCCGAGCCGAACCGGCCCAGCGGGATCATCTTGCGCATCGTCTCGCGCAGTTCTTCCCCAAGCGCGGCGGTCATCCCTTCGTCGATGAATCCCGGCGCCACGGCATTGACGGTGATGCCCCGCGAGGACACCTCCCGGGCCACCGACTTGGTCAGTCCGATCAGCCCCGCCTTCGAGGCCGCGTAGTTGGCCTGGCCGGCGTTGCCCATCCGGCCCACCACCGAGGTGATGTTGATGATCCGCCCCGACCGTTGGCGGACCATCGGCCGCAGGGCCGCCTTGATCAGTCGGAACGCCCCGGTCAGGTTGACCTCCAGCACCTCGTGCCACTCCTCGTCGGACATCCGCGCGAGGAGATTGTCGCGGGTGATGCCGGCGTTGTTGACCACGATGTCCAGCCCGCCGAAGCTCTCGACGGCGGTCTTGACGCAGGCCTCGGCCACCGCCGCCTGGTCAACGCTGCCGATGGCCCCGGCGGCCTCGCCGCCGGCGGCCCGGATCGCCTCGCACACCTCCGCGTTGCGCTCCGCCGACAGGTTGTTGACCACCACCCGCGCGCCGAGCGCCGCCAACTTCAGCGCCGTGGCCCGGCCGATGCCCCGCCCGGCGCCGGTGACCACCGCCACCTTCCCCGTCAGATCGATCACCTGGACTCCCCTCTCAGAAAGGATGTCAGGCCCGCGAAGCCGTCCTCGTCGGCCACGTTGAAGGTGGCCATGTCCGGCGCGATGCGGCGGACCAGCCCGGTCAGGACGTTGCCCGGACCCAACTCGACGGCGCGGGTCACCCCCGCGGCGGCCATCGCCTTGACGCTGTCCGTCCAGCGCACGCTGCCGGTGATCTGCGCCGCCAGGTTGGCCCGCAGCCGGGCGGGCTTCGTCTCCGCGGTGGCGGTCACGTTCTGAACCACCGGCATCCGCGGCTCGGTCAGTTCGGCTCGCTCCAACTCGGCCGCCATGGCTTCGGCCGCCGAGCGCATCAACGGCGAGTGGAAAGCGCCGCTGACAGGCAGCAGCACGCCGCGCCCGCCGGCGGCCTTGGCCGCCTCGACCACCGCCTCGACCGCCGCCTGCTCACCGGACACGACCACCTGCCCCGGAGCATTGTAATTGGCCGGGACCACGTTGCCGGCGGACTCGCACAACCCGGCCACGGTGGCGTCGTCAAGCTTGAGGATGGCGGCCATGGCGCCCGGCGTGGCCGCGGCGGCGTCGCGCATCAGCTCGCCGCGCCGGCGGACCAGCCGCAGCGCGGTCTCGAACTCCAGCGCTCCGGCGGCCACCAGGGCGGTGTACTCGCCCAGGCTGTGGCCGGCCACCAGGGACACCTCGCCGAGCTCCTCGCGCGCCGCCAGCCAGGTCGCGCAGCCAGCCACCAGCAGCGCCGGCTGGGCGATCTCGGTCGGCTTCAGCTCGGCGTCGGGCCCCTCGAAACAGAGCCTGCACAGCGGCCAGCCGAGGACCGCCTCGGCCCGCTCGAACAGCGCGGCGGCGGCCGGCCGCGCGGCGGCGGCGCGGCCCATGCCGGTGACTTGCGACCCTTGGCCGGGGAACAGGAGCGCGGTCAACTCACCACCACCTGACCACCGCCGCGCCCCAGGTCAGGCCGGCTCCGAAGCCGACCACCAGGATCCGGTCGCCGCGCTTGAAGACGCCTTCGGCGGCGGCCTCGGCCAGCGCGATGGGGATCGACGCCGCCGAGGTGTTGCCGTACCGGTCGAGGTTGATGTAGACCCGCTCCATGGGGATGCCGATGCCCTTGGCGGCGGTCTCGATGATGCGGATGTTGGCCTGGTGCGGGACCAGCCAGTCGATGTCCGCGGCGGTCAGCCCGGCTTCGGCCAGGGCCGCCTCGCAGGCCTCGCTCTGGATCCGGACGGCGAACTTGAACACCTCGCGGCCGGCCATCTGGATATAGGCCGGCCCGTCTGCCTCACGCGGCGCGACCTTGAGCAAATCGGCCCCGGAGCCGTCGCAGCCGAGGTGTGAGCCGAGCAGTCCGTACCCCGGCTCGACCCGCTTCAGGACGCTGGCTCCGGCGCCGTCGCCGAACAGGACGCAAGTGGTGCGGTCGCCCCAGTCGAGCATCTTGCTCAGGGCGTCGGCGCCGACCACCAAGACGGTCTCGGCGCGGCCGGTCTCGATCAGCATGGCGCCCTGGACCAGGGCGTAGATGTACCCGGCGCAGGCGGCCGAGACGTCGAAGGCCGGCCCGCGCCGGAGGCCCAGTCGCTGCTGGACCAGATTGGCGGCGTTCGGGAAGGGCATGTCGGCGCTGACGGTGCCGACCAGCACAGCGTCGATCTCATCGGGCGCGATCCCGCCGGCGGCCATCGCCCGCCGGGAGGCCAAGGTGGCCAGATCGCTGACGTCGCAGCCGTTGGACAGGATGTGCCGGCTGACGATGCCGGTCCGGGCGCGGATCCACTCATCGCTGGTGTCGACGCGCCGCGCCAGGTCGACATTCGTGACGCGCTGTTCCGGCACCGCGAATCCCGAGCCGACAATCCCAACCGCTGGACGATCCATGATGCGGAGAACCTCTCCGGTCCGCTACCCCGTGGCGGCCAGCCCGGGCTCGCCGAAGCGCGCTTCGAGTCGCTCCACCAGTCCGTGCTCGACGCCTTCACGCGCGCGGCGCAGCGCGCTGGCCACGGCCCGCGCGTCGCTCCGGCCGTGACCGATCACCACCACGCCCTTGCAGCCAAGCAGGAACGCTCCGCCGTACTCGGCATAGTCGATCTTGCGTTTCATCTGGCGGAGGCCGGGCTTGGCCAGCAGCGCCCCGAGCTTGGTCCGCCAACTGGCGGTCAGCGCGTCGGTGACCAGCTCGACGAAGAACTCCGCGGCGCCTTCGGCCATCTTCAGCAAGAGGTTGCCGGCGAAGCCGTCGCAGGCGATCACGTCGGTCACGCCGCGGAAGGTGTCCTTGCCGTCGACATTGCCGACGAAGTTGAGCCCCGAGGCGGCCATCAGCTCGTGGGCGGACTTGGTCTCCTTGTCGCCCTTGCACGACTCCTCGCCGATGCTCAACAGCGCCACGCGCGGATTGCCGAGGTGCTCGACCTCCTCGGCGTAAATGCTGGCCATGACACCGAACTGGACGATCCACTCGGCCTTGCTGTCGACACAGGCGCCCACGTCGCAGACGATGATCTTGCCGGTCCGGGCCGGCAAGACGGTGACGATGCCGAGCCGGGCGACGCCCTTGATGCGGCCGATGTCGAGAGTGGCGGCGGCCGCGGCAGCGCCGGTGTTGCCGGCGCTGAACAACGCCTCGGCCCGACCGGAGGAGACCAGCTTGGCCGCCACGCACAGCGAGCTGTCCGGCTTGCGCCGGATGCTCTTGGCCGGGTCGTCGTGCATGGCAATGGTCTCGGCGGCGTGCTCGACGCAGACGTTGGCCGGCGCGCCGGCCAGGTACGGCGCCAGGGCCTCCTCACGGCCGACCAGGATGAACTCGGCGTCGGGGTACTGCCGAGCCGCGGTGAGCGTGCCGGCGACGATCTCCGCCGGGGCGTGGTCGCCGCCCATGGCATCGACCGCGATCCGCATCCGCGTCTCCCTCACGGGACCCGGCACCCTCAGGTGGTGGCCTTCACGCGGGGCTCGATGACCTCGCGACCGCGGTAATGGCCGCAGTAGGGGCAAGCCTCGTGGGGGCGGCGGCGCTGGCCGCATTGCCGGCACCGAATGGTGCGCACGGCCTCTATCTTCCAGTGCGCGAACCGTTTGCGGCTCCGCGCCTTGCTAGTTCGTCGTTTCGGGACGGCCATCGTCCTCCACCTCCGGTTTGAACAACTCACGCAGCGCGGCCAGCCGCGGATCGGTCGTCTCGCCGCGTTGCCGGTAGCGCGACAGGGTCGCGCGGCCAGGACACTCAGACCCGCAGTCGGCCTTGGTCGGCAAGGCCAGCAGCAGCGCCTGACGGACCGCTTCGGTCACGCTGAAGCGCCCTTCCGGGGCCACCCGCCAGACCTCCGCATCCTCGTCGAAGGTCGCTGTCTCGGCCTCGCCGCCGACCACGCAGACCTCGTCCAGGTCGGTGATGACCGGCTCCAGGTACTGCCCTAGACACAGGTCGCAGGCGCGGGGCAGACGGCCCTCGAGGGCGCCCGCCACGCGCAGCCGGTCGCCCGAGACGGACATGTCCAGCAGGCCCCAGGCGCGGCCGCACCAGGTGCCGTCGCCTTCCAGATCGACCAGTTCGTCGAACTCGGCCGACCAGGCGGGCGCTTGGCGCATCAGCGCCTCGTCAGCGACCAGGATCACGCCCGAGTCTCCTGACGCAACATCCGGCGCAGTATAGCACGGCGCCGTTCGGCTGGCAACCCGGCCAATCCCCGCCCGACCGGCCGCGCGACCGCTTGACAAGCCGCTCCACTCAACCAGCGGAGAAGCCTGTCCACTGTTGGGAAACGCGCCGGAGACTGTGGTATGATCGCCGCGACTACGCTGCCGTCTCCGGGTGTCGTGCCGACGCCCAGCCAGGACCTCGCGTCGGCATGGGAGCCGGCGGCAGGATAGGACTTCACCATGAAGGTGAGCGCGCACGGTCGGTGGCTGTTCGTCGTGGGGGCGTCGGCGGTCGTGGGCCTGCTGGTCGTGGGCGTTTGGTTCTACCGGGTTCAGGAGCGGCAGGCGCGGCGGACCGCCGAGCGGCGCCTGGAGACCGTCGCCGAGCTCAAGGTCGATGAACTCGCCGCCTGGCGCGCGGACTTGCTGGCCTCCGCGGCCTCGGCCGCTGCCGACCCCTTGGCCGCAGCCGCCGCGTCGCGCTGGCTGCGGGCGCCGGACGACGCCGGCCGGCCGGCGCTGCTCGGTTGGCTGCGCGCGCGGGTCGCCGGCGGCCGGTTCGACGACGTGCTGTTGTTGGATCGCGCCGGTCGCGTTGTCCTCAGCGCCGGTGGACGCCATCCGGCCGTCGAGGACCAGACCGTCCGCGCCGCCGCCGAAGCCAGGCGCGCGCGCCGGCCGCTGATGCTCGACCTGCACACCTCCCCCGACGGCGGCCCGCCGCACCTCGGCGCCCTGGCGCCGGTGAGCGACCCGGACCGGCCCGAGGCCGAGCCGTTTGGCGTGGTGGTGCTGGTCTGCCACGCGGAGCGGCGGCTGTACCCGCTGATCCAGTCCTGGCCTGGTCCCGAGCGGACGGCCGAGACCTTGCTGGTCCGCCGCAGCGGCGACTCGGTCCTGTTCCTCAACGATGTCCGGTTCGAGCCGGGCGCCGCCCTGAGGATGCGCCTGCCGCTGACGCGCACCGACCTGCCGGCGGTCATGGCCGTCAACGGCCGAGAAGGCGTGACCGAGGGTCGCGACTACCGAGGCGAGCGGGTCCTGGCGGTGCTCCGCCAGGTGCCGCAATCGAACTGGTTCATGGTCTCCAAGGTCGACACCGCGGAGGTCTACGCGTCGTGGCGGGCGCTGGCGATCTTGATCATCGCGCTGTTCGCCTCCCTGGTGGCCGTTTCGGCCGGTTCGACGGCGTTGATCTGGCAGAGCTCCCGGCGGCAGCACTACCAGGCCCTGTTCCAGGCCGAGTCGGCGCTGCGGCGGAGCGAGATCCGGTTCCAGACCACCTTGATGAGCGTCGGCGACGGGGTCATCGCCACCGACGGCGAGGGCCGAGTGCAGTTGCTCAACCCGGTCGCCGAGGCGCTGTGCGGCTGGAGTCAGGAGGAAGCCCGAGGCCGGCCGCTGGAAGAAGTCTTCACCATCATCAACGAGGAGACGCGCCAGGCCGTCGAGAACCCGGTCCGCCGCGTGGTTCGCGAGGGCCAGGTGGTTGGCCTGTCGAACCACACCTTGCTGATCTCCAGGGACGGCACCGAACGGGCCATCGCCGACAGCGGCGCGCCGATCCGCGAGGAGGGCGGCCAGCTCGGCGGCGTGGTGCTGGTCTTCCGCGACCAGACTGCCGAGCGGGAGGGGCACCGGGCCCTGGCCGCCAGCGAGCGCAGGCACCGGCTGCTGTTCGACAACTCGACCGCCGGCATTGCCGTCCACCAGCCGGTGTTCGGCACCGACGGCGAGCCCGTCGACTATGTCTACCTGAGCGCCAATCCGGCCTTCGAGCAGCACACCGGCCTGCGGCGGGAGGAGGTCATCGGTTGCCGGGTCACCGAGGTGGTGCCGGAGTTCGAGCAGACGCCGTTCGCGCCTGTCTTCCGGCAGGTGGCGATGGGGGGCCGGCCGGTGACCATCGAGGACTGGTCGGAGCCGTTCGGCCGCTGGTATGAGCTCACCGCCTATCGCGTCGAGGAGGGCAACGTGGCGGTGATCTTCCGCGACGTGTCCGCCCGGCACCGGGTCGAGGAAGAGCACGCCAAGCTCCAGGCCCAACTGGCCCAGGCGCAGAAGATGGAGGCCGTCGGCCGGCTGGCCGGCGGCGTCGCGCACGATTTCAACAACATGTTGGTGGTGATCGGCGGCAACGCCGAACTGGTGCTGAACGAGCTCGGCGAGTCCTCGCCGTTGCGCGACGACCTGGCCCAGATTCTCGATGCCGCGCGGCGCTCGGCGGAGCTGACCCGGCAGTTGCTGGCGTTCGCCAGGCAACAGACCTCCAGTCCGGTCGTGCTCGATCTCAACGAAACCCTGTCGGGAATGCTCACGATGCTCCGGCGCCTGATCGGCGAGGACATCGACCTGCGCTGGCAGCCTTGCGAGGACATCTGGCGCGTGAGGATGGACCCGGCTCAGATCGACCAGGTCTTGGCCAATCTGGTGGTCAATGCGCGGGACGCCATCGACGGCCTGGGCGCGATCTCGCTGGAAACGGCCAACGTCGTCTTCGATGACGCCTACTGCGCCGATCATCCCGGCTTCGCGCCGGGCGAATACGTCCTTCTGTCGGTCAGCGACACCGGCTGCGGCATGCCGCCGGAAGTCATGGCGCGGCTGTTCGAGCCCTTCTACACCACCAAGGAGCTGGGCAGCGGGACCGGCCTGGGCCTGGCCACCGTGTACGGCGTGGTCAAGCAGAACGACGGGTTCATCAACGTCTACAGCGAGCCCGGGCTGGGCTCGACCTTCAAGATCTACCTCCCGCGCCATGTCGGCGCCGGCGAGCCGGCCCGGGCGGAACCAGGCGGCGAGTCGGCACCGGCGGGGACGGAGACGATTCTGGTGGTCGAGGACGAGGAGGCCATCTTGCGGCTGACCGTGCGGGGTCTCGGCCGCCTCGGCTACACCGTCCTGGCCGCCTCCAGCCCGGCGGAGGCGCTCGCCCTGGCCGACGAGCACGGTGACCGGCTCGACCTGCTGGTGACCGACGTGGTCATGCCCGAAATGACCGGCAAGGAGCTCGCCGACCGGCTGCTGGCGGCCTACCCGGCGCTCAAGGTGGTCTACATGTCCGGCTACACCGCCGATGTGATCGGCCGGCGCGGGGTGCTGGACGAGGGCGTCCAGTTCATTCAGAAGCCGTTTGCGGTGTCGGGGCTGGGGGCGAAGATTCGCGAGACGCTGGATCGATCGTGACCGGCGGCGCCGGCAGGACCTCGTAGACCGCCGCCGGCGGGCGCTCGCCGGTTTCCTCGCCGTATGGGTAGACGCGCTTCAGCTCGGGGATCTGCGGCAGCTCGCCGCGGGCCACCGCCTGCTCGTAGCTGCCGTAGTAGACGTGCGTGATCCCGTTGGAGCGGAGGAACTGCATCCGTTGCGCGGCGGTCGCCGGCTCGGCCAGGAAGTCGCGGAAGGCCCGCAGCTTGCGGCCGAAGTCGATGGTTTCGGCCCAGTGGCCGCAGTAGACGGTGCGGTCGGCGCGACCGGGGAGGTAGCTGCCGATGGTCGGCAGACAGGCGATCACGGCCTCGCGCGGCAGCTCGCGGCTGATCCAGTCCATCGCCTGCCACTCGGCCTCGGCGACGTAGAACGGCGGCATCAGGGCGGCGTAGACCTTGGCCTGGTTGTTTTGCGAGATGGCCGTCAAGGTGCTTTGGACGAACAGCCAGTTGGACGGCATCAGCAGCAACAGCCCGAGCACCGCCACGGCCGAGGTCCAGCCGGTCCGCCGGCAGGCGACGTCGGCGCGCACCGGCCACACCGGCCCCACCTCCTGCAGCCGTGGCCAGGTCGCCAGCCAGGCCATGGCGGTGCCGGCCATCCGGGCCAGGGCCAGCAGTCCGGCGGCGGCCAGCAAGCCCACCACCAGGTGCAGCCCCTCGGCCATCTTGCGCTGGAACGGGAACAGGCTCGTGGGCAGGTACAGACAGAGCAGGTGGACCACCGCCCAGGTGGTCCAGAACACGCCGGCCGGATGCCGCCGCCGCAACAGCGTCATGGCCCCGTAGACGGCCAGCGGGACCAGCGCCCCGTAGCTGACCAGCATCGTCGCCGGCGCGGGCGAGGCGGTCACCGTGTAGGCCTTGGCGCGATACAGCGGCTCGCTGGCGATCAGCCACCACTGGTAGCCCACCGCCGGCACGGTCAGCGCCACCAGCAGCGCCAGGGCCGCCGTCCGGTCGCGCCGCCAACTCCCCTCGACCAGGCCCAGGACCACGTAGTAGGCGACCAGCACGGCCAGCAGGGGAACGGCGTCGTAGGTGTGAACGTTGGCCAGCAGCAGCCCGGCCACCCCGCCGAGCGCGCCGGCGGTCAGGTCGCCGGTCCGGACCGCCCGCTCCCCGGCCGCCAGCGCCGCCGCCAGCAGGGCCATCGAGCAGGTGAACAGCGGATTGAGGTAGAGCGACAAGAAGGTCACCGCCTCGGGCATGACCAGATTCGGCTCGACATCGACCGGGTCCAGCCCGCCTACCGCGCCCATGGCCAGCCAGCCGGCGGCCCAGGCCAGGCCGAGGCCGAGGAACCGGGTCCGGGCCGCCGGCCGCAGCTCGGCGGCATGGAGGATCCCGCCGTACGCCGCCACGCCCACCAGCCAGCCCACGGTCCCGGCGGCCGAGAGCGGCTCGCCCAGCCGCAGCGACGGGTGCGCGACGATGATGATCGCTGCCAGGTACCAGGCCGGCCGCGGCCAGGCCGAAGGCTCCTTGAGCTGCAGCACCGCCAGGTAGACCACCAGGGCGATCACCAGCAGATGGACATCGGGCCGGGGCACGCCGGTCAGCAGCAGCCCGCACAGCGCCGCGCCGCCGGCGGCCAGCCGATCACCGTCGCGCAGCGCCCGCTCGCCCCACATCACGCCGAGCAGGACCAGCGTCCCGCACAGTAGCGGCAGGGGGCTGAACAACCCGCCCAGCGGCGCCGCCTCGCCGACCCCGGCCAGCAGCCAGCCCCAGCCGGAGGAGAGGAACACCACGCCCATCGCCAGCCGGCGCCAGGAGCGGTTGCGGCTGAGGGCCACCACCAGCGGATAGACGGCCAGGCCGAGCAGCAAGATGGCGACCACCCGAGCCACGGCCCAGACCTCGTAGGCCGACCAGCCCAACGCCGCCGCGGCCCGGCCGGCGGCGAGCATGAACAGATTGAGGAACCGTCCCTGATGCGGCTCGGCGGTGAACTGGTTGTGGAACAGCACCGCGCCGTCGGCGGCCTGCCGGATCCAGCTCAGGTGGACGTTCGGCTCGTCGGGGTTGAACACGAAGCCGAGGTAGCGCGACCCGCTCGGCGCGGCCGCGGCGGCGATGACATAGGGGATGGTGGTCAGCGCCGCCAGGGCCGCGGACCAGGCCACGACCCAGCCGAGCTCGGACCACCGCCAGCTCCGGCCGAACGCGGCCGGCTGGTCGTTCATGTCGTGCCGACGTCCGTGACCGCCTCCGGCACCTCCAGAGGCCGCGGCTGACCGCTCATCGACATAACCACCACGCCCGCGATGATCACCGCCAGTCCGGTCACCCGCAACGCCGAGACGTGCTCGTTGAGCACCACGCGGGCGAGGATGGTGACGAACACGTAGTTCATCGCCACCATCGGATAGAGCAGCGACATGTCCAGCCGGGAGAGCAGCAGCAGGTAGAGCATGCTGCTCAACACGAAGCAGCCCAGACCGAACATCACCCCGACCTGGAGCATGGCGCGGAGGAGCTGGACCAGGGAGGCGATGTCCCCGTGGTGCGCGGTGAACCGCTCCATGCCGATCTTCATGCTGAGCTGCCCGGTGGCGCCCAACAGGAGCGCGACCAGCAAGATGCCAAACAGTTGCGGGGTCATGATGCCTTTCACCTTCTCCAAGTCGCTCTCCCCAGTCGACCGGGTCACTTCAGCGCCGCGGCCGGCGCGATGGCGCGGCGGCGGCTTTTCGGCGCCAGCACCGCGACTACCTCGCCGACAATGTCGGCCTGGGCGACGGCCCCGAAGTCGCGGCTGTCGTTGCTGTGCGGACGGTTGTCGCCGAGAACGTAGACACTGCCCGGCGGCACTTTGGTGCGGAACACCTCGCTCTCGGCGAACGGCCGCACGTAGCTCTCGCGGATGGAGCGGCCGTTGACCGCCAGGCCCCACGGGCCGATAGCCACCGCGTCGCCCGGCACGCCGACCACCCGCTTGACCAGCCACTCGGGCTCGCGGTCCGGGCAGATCACCACGATCGCGCCGCGCGGCGGCAAGCCCTGGCGAATCCGCCAGGTGTTGACCAGCAGTTGGTCCCCCGGCCTCAGCGTCGGCTCCATCGACTCCTGGACCACCTGCACCGGGCGGTAAACGTAGAAGCGGATGAAGAACAGGGCCATGACCACGGCCAGCATGGCCAGGTCGAGCACCAGCCGCAACACGCCGCGACGAGGGTGTCTCACCGGGTGCGCCTCCTCCGAGCCACGAAGAAGCCGTCGTGCCCATCGCCCGCCAGGAGCAGCGCGGAAGCCGCGTGCCGGTCCCAGCCCGGCGGTGGCGCGGCCACCTCGGGGTCGGGCGCGAACTCCGGCCACTGGTTGTCGAACCACTCCATCTGCTGCTCGTTCTCCTCGGTTTCGAGGCTGCAGGTGGCATAGACCATTACACCGCCGGGGCGGGTCAGCTCGGCCGCCACCCGCAGCAGGTCCCGCTGCCGGGCCACCGCCTCGCGCAACCGGGCGCCGGTCAGGCGCCAGCGCAGGTCCGGCCGGCGGGCCAAGGTCCCCGTGCCGGTGCAAGGCGCGTCGAGCAGGACCAGTTCGGCCGGCTCGACCTCGCCGGTCAGCCCCGCCGCCTCGCCGGCCCGGGTGGTCACGCAGGACAAGCCCAGGCGGCCCGCCGCCTGGTCGACTCGCGCCAGCCGCTCGGCGTCGCGGTCCGTCGCCAGGACCACGCCGGTATCAGCCATCAGCTCGGCCAGGTGGGTGGCCTTGCCGCCCGGCGCCGCGCACAGGTCCAAGACCCGGGCGCCGGCCGCCGGCTCGGCCACCGGTGCCACCAGCATGGCGCACTCGTCTTGAATCGTGAACCAGCCCTCGCCCCAGCCGGGCAGCGCCTCGGGCGCGCCGCCGGCGAGGCGGACAGCGTCGGGCGAGAGCACGCCGGGCTCGGCCGTGTACCCGGCCTCGCGGAGCCGCGCCAGGAGCGTCTCGCGGTCGGTCCGCAGCCGGTTCACGCGGAGGTGCAGGGCGGGCTCGCGGTTGCCCGCCTCGCACAGGCGCCGGCAGGTCTCCGCGCCGAACCGCTGCCGCCACCGGTCGACCAGCCAGCGCGGGTGGGACTCCCAGAGGACCAGCCGGTCGGTCAGCCGCGCCGGTGAGTCGAGCTCGGCGGGCGGAGTCCGCCACGAGTCGGCCTGGTCGGCCAGCCGGCGCAGCACCGCGTTGGCGTACCCGGCCCGTGCCCGCCGACGGCCGCCGGCCAGGTCGACCAGCTCGTGGACCGCCGCCGGGACGGTCACCTTGTCGGCCCAGAGCAGCTCGTACGCGCCGACGCGGAGGACGGAGCGCAGCCTGGGCTCGAGCCGGTCGAGCGGCCGGGAGAGCAGCGGGCCCAGGACGTAATCACACCGGGCGCGGAGGCGGACGGTGCCGTAGGCCAGGGCGGTGGCGCGGGCGGCCGGGCCGCCGGTCAGGCGGGACGCGGCCAGCGCACGGGCCAGGGCGACCTCGGCGTGGGACCCGGACTCGACCGCCTCGACGACGGCCAGGGCGACGGCCCGGCTGGAGCTCATCAGAAGTCGGGGAAGTAGACCGCGGCCTTGTGGACTTCCTCGTTGTTGGGGTCCATGTCGCGGACGCGCTTCATCTCGGCCTTGGCCTCGTCGTTCATGCCGAGCATCAGATAGCTCTTGAAGAGATCCTCGCCGCCCTTGACGAAATCCGGCCGCAGGGCGCGCATCTTCTCCAGGTCCTCGATGGACTCGTCGAACAATCCGGAAAACTGTTGGGCCAGGCCGCGGCCGTGGTAGACGCGAAAGGCCAGCGGATCGTTGCCGAACTCCGCCAGGAGCTCGTTGTAGACGGCGATGGCTGCGTCGTAGTCGCCGTCGTAGCGGAGTTGGTCGGCTTGATCAAGTCGGCTCTCGTCCACGAGCTCAGCTCTCTTTCTCGTCGCGCCCGCCGCCCTCGACCTCGAGCCGCTTGCCTCGCGCGTACGCCTCGCCCCCCATCGGTCTGCGTCCCGGTGCCTGCACTTCTGCCAGCCAAACCGCTCCGCTCCCGGCCGCGACCAGCAGGCCTCCGGCCTCGACGGCCAGCACCGCCCCCGGCCGTCCCGCGCCGTCGCCCACCGTCGCGCGACAGATCCGGACCGCCTCGCCGGCGAGGTCGGCCGTCGCCCCCGGCCACGGCGTCACGCCGCGAATCAACGCCACAATGGCCTCCGCCGGTTGCGACCAGTCGATGATACCATGATCCTTGGACAAGCGGGGTGCCGTGGTCGCCGCTTCGCGATCTTGATCGGTGGCCCTTCCGCGCAACGCCGGCAGCTCCTCCAACGTGGCGGACAGGATTCGCGGCGCCAGCGCCGCCAGTCGCGCGAGCAGCTCGCCGGCGGTCTCGTCCGGCGCGATGGCCACCCGCTCCTGCAAGAGGATCGGCCCTGAGTCCAGACCCTCGTCCATGAGCATGGTGGTGATGCCGGTCTCGGTCTCGCCGCGGATCAGGGCCCACTGCACCGGCGCCGCGCCACGGTACTTCGGCAGCAGCGAGAAGTGGACGTTGACGCAGCCCAGGCGCGGGCTGTAGAGCACCTCGCGCGGGAGGATGTGGCCGTAGGCCACGACCACCGCCACCTCGACCGGCTCGCGTTCGAGCCAGGTCAGGAACGAGCGGTTGCCGCGGATCAGGTCCGGCTGGACCACCTCGAGACCCAGCTCGTCGGCCCGACGTTTGACCGGCGAGGGCTGCGGCTGGGACGACCGGCCCCGCGGCCGGTCCGGCTGAGTCACCACCCGCACCGCGCCACCGGCCCAGGCCACCGTGGCCTCGAGGCACGGCACAGCGATCTCGGGCGTGCCCATGAACACCGCGCTCATGCGGTTGTCACTCCGCTCCGTCGCAACTCGTCGAAATACTCGACTACATCGTCGGTCGTGGTCGGCACCCGGCGCACCCCCGGCTCCTCGCCCTCCGGCTCGCCCTCCGCGTCACCGTCGACCTCTTCGAGCCACCACAGCGACTCGGCATGGTCGATGAACAGCACCCCGTTGAGGTGATCGATCTCGTGCTGGATGCAGCGCGCGAGCAGCCCTTCGGCCTCGATCGTGACGGTTCGTCCGGCCCGGTCGAGGGCCTCCACGACGAGCGTCTTCGAGCGCGGCACCAAGCCGTACAGGCCGGGCATCGAGAGACATCCCTCGGTGCCGGTGTCGCGTCCCGAGCGTTTGATGATCCGCGGGTTGACCAGCACCAGCGGATCGATCTCGCCGTCGTGGGCGACGATCACGCGACGCGCGACGCCGACCTGCGGCGCCGCCAGGCCCAGCCCGTGCGCCTCGGCCACGGTCGCCAGCAGATCGTCGATCAGCCGCCGGACGGCGGCGTCGACCGCCCGCACCGGTTTGCTCTTCCGGCGCAACACGCTCTCACCCAACAGGACGATGTCACGAACCAACTCGCCGACTCCACGCCATCATTCTAGCACGGGGACCCAAGTGGCCGGCCCCGTCAGGGCCGGGGCAGCTCGAACGCGCCGAGGTCGTGCTCGCCCAGGCGGAGCATGACCACCAGCCGGCATCCGTCGCGCGGCTCGGGCGCGGCGAAGCGGAAGCGCACGGTGCGCTCCACCGGCGAGAGCGCCTGCGCCGCCAGCAGCCGCTCGCCGCGGTACAGCTCGGCCACCAGGCGCAGGCCGTCGGGCAGGTAGGGCACCAGGGCCCCTTCGGCCACCCACTCCGGCTCCTCCGGCTGAGACAGCCAGCGCAGCGCGAGCGGCCGCCAGGCCACCTCGATCCGGCGCACACCGGCGAGCCGGGTGAGCGGCGGCAATACGGACTCGAACTGCCAGGCGAACTCGTACCGGCCCTCGGCGGGGACGTCGAACGGCCAGCGCACGGTGGTCGGCCGGCCGGGCGCGAGGACCACCTGCCGGGCCACCAGCCGCCGCTTGTCGCCGAGCCGAACGGCGGCGCGGCCGGTCAGCGCCAGCGGCTCGCGGGTCTGGTTGGTCAGCTCCAGCGACAGCACCGCGGCCAGGTGGTCGCCATCCGGAAACACCTCGACAGCCGGCGGCGCGACGGCGATCCGGTAGGCCTCCAGCGCCGGCAGGTCGGCCAGCCGGCCGAACCGCCGCGGCTCGTGGAAACCGGTTTCGAGTCTGGCCCAGGAGCTGTACTCGGCGGCGCCACCGGCCCGGCGGCCCCGCGCGACGTTGAAACCCCACGCCCCGCCGGTGCCGTCGGCCACCTCCAGGGCCGACCAGGGGATGCCCAGCTCCACCGTCCAGGCCCGCTCGTGCCGCGCCGCGGCCGCCTCCCACGGCGCGTCCCAGCCAGGCTCGATCCGACTCCCGTCGGCGCTCACCAGGCTGTCGAACTGGGTTCCCGCGGCGTTGACCACGAACTGGCGGTACGGCCCGCCGGGCACCGGCTGGAGATACACCTCGAGGCAGTCGTCGCGGTAGACCGGCCCGTCGCGCTCGGTCGTTTCCGCCCGCAGTCCGGCCATGGCCGGCTCGGTCAGCACCGCGGCCAGGTACAGTGCCTGCTCGTCGGCCAGCACGCGGAACTCGGTGCCCGGCTCGGCGCGGTCGGCCGAGCCGAGCCGCAGGAACCCGCCCACCGGCGCGGCGCGGCGCCAGGCGTCGTCGTCCAGTCGTCCGTCGACCGCTGGCGCCGTCGGCGCGCGGCCGGCGGCCACCCGCGGCCGCTGGTGGAGCTCGTCGCCCGCGGCCGGGGTGAACCAGGCAGTGGTCCACAGCGGCGGCCGGTCGTCGGCCTGCGCGCGGAACAGCAGCCGGGAGCCGGCCACGGCGCCGACCGTCCCGTCGATGGTCAATCGCACCCGGGCCGACCAGGCGGTCCGGTTCTCGTCCGGCTCCAACTCCAGCCACTGCCGCCCGTCGAGGCTGGCCGCGCGGGTCGGCGGGCCGGTCACGAACAGGCTGCAGGTGACCTGCTCGGCCGGCTCGGCGAGGTGGACGGTGATGGTCACCTGATCGCCTGGCCGAGCTCGCCCGTCGCGCGAGGAGCAGTCCACCTCGAGCCGCTCGGGCGGCTGCGCGACGCAGGCCAGCCGGCGCACCGCGGTCCAGGGCCCCGGCGCCGCCTCGGTCGCGCCGGCCGCGGTCAGGGCCACCGCCAAGCTCCCGGCGCCGCCGTCCAGCGCGGGCAGGAACCGGCGCAGATCGAACACCCAGCGTCCCGCTTCGGCGGCCTGCTCGACCAAGGTCCGGGCGTCGCAGCGCAGCCCGACCCCGGCCCAGATGTCCGACTCGGCCCCGACCAGGTCGAGGACGAGGTACCGACCCTCGCCGGCCGGGGATAGATCGAAGGGCACCCGTCGCCGGCGCGAGCCGGCCGCGCGTGGGCCGGCGGCGCGGACCAGCACGCCGCCATCGGCGGGGGCCACGAGCAGCTCCACCGGCCCGGCCGAGGCCCAGCCCAGCCGCTCGTCGTCGCCGTCCTTCAGCGCGCGGAAGTCCTCTTCCCAGAGGGTGCCGGCCTCCGGCCGGTGACGCAGCTCGGCGCCGCCGGCGGAGGCCAGCAGCAAGCCAGGCAGCAACCATCGCCAGGAGCGCGCGCTCATGGGGTCCCGATTCCCGCTCTACTGGTTGGAGCCCCACAACCGCCGCGGGTTTCCGCCAGGCACCTTCGGGCGCCCCTCCGTCCCTCTCGTCCCTTCCGTCCCTTTCGTCCCTCGCCCTCCGCTCACCGCCGCACGATGCACGCCGCCAGCTCGGCCCGCGCCCGGTCGTAGGCGGCCGGGTCCCTATCCCACTCGAAGAACGAGCTGGTCAGCTTGCCGACGATCGCGTCGGCCTCGGCCCCGCGCCCGGCGCGCTCCAGCAGGGCGCAGTACTCGTAGTCCTGGATGCCGTCCCGCAGCGCCTTGACTCGCAGCCCTTCGGCCACCCCGTCGTAGCCCACGGCCCGGCCCGGGTAGAGCAGCGAGCCCTCGCCGTTGTAGAGCAGCCCGGCTCGCTGCTGCCGCCGGTCCAGGGTCTTGGGGTCGGTCCACGGATCGTCCACCTGCCGCCAGAACGACATCCCACCCCAGTACAGCAGGCCGGACATGCGGTATCGCCACATGGTCCAGGCGGGACAGCGGTAGTTCAGCAACGGCGCGTCGAGCAGCCACCAGGGCGTGGGATTGCCCTGGCACAGCGCGGTGTAGGTCCACACCGACTCGCCCGCGGCCCGGCGCTGGGCGGCGGTCTCCTCGTCGTGGAGGGAGAACAGCGGGCACCAGATGTCCACCGCGCCGTAGAGGTCTCCCCACGCCTCGTTCGAGCTCTTGGTCTGCTCGACCACCATGTTCTTGACCACCGTCTGGCAGTCTCGCACCGCCTTGCCCCACTGCTGGACGTAGCGGTACTCCTCCTCGTTGTTGGGCTCGTCCCGGAGGTAGAAGTAGAGCACCACCCGTGGCCGGTCGAGCCGTTTGGCGGCGGCGTCCCAGGCCGCCAGCCAGGCCTTCAGCACCGCCCCGTCCTGGCCGGGATCCTTGATCACCGAGCGGGGATGGACCAGCGACACGGCGTTGACGTGGTACCGGTCGACGAACGCGCGCACCGCGTCGACCTGCTCGTCCGGGACGAGGAAGGTGCCGTCGGCCTGCTTCACCGGCGCCCACTTCGGCGGCGTGGCGTTGATCTTGTGACGGCTCAGCAGCTCGGCCACCTGCGCGTCGAACGCGGCCCAGTCGGCCGGCTCGGGCTCCTTGCCTTCCTTGGCGCGCTGCTGGTAGTGCCCGCGCAGCCGGCCGGCGGGATCGCCCAGCGCGGTGACCATGGTCGGCGTCTCGGGCAGCTCGAAGTCGTACACGGTGAGCGCCACCGGCACGCGCAGCGGGCTGCCCTCGCGGAGCTCGAGCCGGGCCTCGCCGGTGTACCGGCCCGGGACGGTGCCGGGCGGCGCATACAGATCGACATAGAACCCGTGCGTCTCGCCGGCGGGCAGCTCGAACGGCACTGCCCGGAGCGCCGCCTCGGGCAGCGGCTGTCCGGTGAGCGGGTGCTCGAACGGGATCAGCGGCCCTGGGTACCAGCCGGGCGCGGCCGCCTCCATCCGGAAGCTGACCGGGTCGATCTTCAGCGCGTGCTGCCGATACCGCTTGGCGGCGCTGCCGGGGATGACCTTCCCCGCCGGACCGGTCAGGTCGGAGACGGTCAACCCGGTGATCATGGCCGGCGAGTCCGACCGCAGCAGGATCTGGAAGCCGCGCCACTCGTTGCGCGCGGCGGCCACGGCGGCGGTGGCTCCCTGTCCCGGGGCCTCGTCACGCAGCACGCGCCGGGTGTCGGTCACGACCCAGACCACCGGCGGCGCCTGGGTGGCCAACGCGGCCAACAGGGCGGAGGCGTACAACATGGTTCTCTCCCGTCTGCCTCACAGCAGACTCTTGATGTGGCTCAACGCGCCGCGGATGTCGGCGTCGCGGTCGGGTCCCAGCCCGTACTCGAACCCGTAGAAGCGGTCGTACCCGGCCTGCTTGAGCGCGGCCAGACCGGGCGCGAAGTCGGTGTGGCCGGTGCCGGGCTGCCGGCGGTGGCTGTCGGCCAGGTGGACGTGGACGATCCAGTCCATCGCCGCCCGCAGGCTGGCGGCGATGTCGGCCTCCTCGATCTGCATGTGGAAGTAGTCGGCCAGGATGCCGACGCCGCGGGAGTCTGCCCGCCGGCACAATTCGACCCCCTCCTCCAGCCGCAACGGCCAGAACTGCTCGTAGCGGTTGAGGCACTCGACGATCACGAACACACCGAGCGGCGCGGCGTGCTCGCCGAGTCGGTGGAGCATCTCGACGAACACGTTCTGTTCGGCCTCGACCTGGCTCTGATACGGCCAGAGGTCGGGGATGCGCGGCATGTTCTGCATCTTGTTGGGCAGCGTCGGGACAACGATGAAGCCGGTCGCGCCGACCTCGGCGCAGCGATCGAGGGCACGGAATCCGGCCTCGACCCAGGCCCGGCGCTCCGCGGCCTCGGCGTGCATCGCTTTCTGTCCGGCTGCATTGGACAAGACCGCCGGCTTGACCCCGCTGGAGCCGATGGCGGCCACCAGCTCCGGCCACTGCTCGTCGGACACCGGCATCATCTCGATGCCGTCCAGGCCCAGCTCGGCGGCGTGGGCGAATTGCTCGGTCAGGCTGCCCGGCCGGAGCATGTACTGGCGCACGGCGAATTTCACGGTTCGGCCCTCTCTTGCGGGACCGATTCGTCGCGGGCCGCCGGTCCCCTTGCGTGATCGCGCCGCCGCTGCTATACTGCGGCAGTTTTCCCAGGGCAGGAGCGCCGCCCGCGACGGGGCGCGCGCCGTCTGATGAGCGGGTCCAAGCCAAGCGGGACCGAGGAGAGCGGGTCGTGCCGAATACGCGGTCTGCGGCCAAGCGAGTGCGCCAAAGCGAGAAGCGGCGCCTGCGCAACACGGCCGTGAAGTCCGAGATCAAGACGCTGGTCAAGCAGTGCCGGCTGGCCATCGAGGCCGGGCGCTTGGAAGACGCTCGACAGTTGGCCCGGTTGGCCGAAAGCCGTCTGGCGCGCGCCGCCAAGAAGGGCATCGTCCACGGCAACAACGCCCGCCGGCGCTCTCAGCGGCTCCACCGCGCGGTTTCCACCGCTCAGCCCGCCGCCGAATAGCCCCCTCGACCACCATCCTACCGCCGCCGGCTCAAGGCCCGGGTCAAGTCCTTGAGCGCCTCGCGCGCAGCGGCGAAGTCGTGCTCATCGACCGCTCGCCACTGGTAGCGCCCGGCCTCGTAGAGCGCCGTCAGCCGCGCCAGCCCGGCCGCCGCCTCGGGCGGCGCCAGCGGGCCGACCCGCTTCAGGAATGCGCTCGCCGTCTCGCTCGGCCGGCGAATCAGCCGGCTCCGCGCCAACCGCCGGTGCGCCTCGTGATAGGTCTTGGCGATCTCCCCGGCGGGATCGCTGGCGAACCGCGGGCGGGCCAGCAGCCAGTGTTTCAGGACGTAAACCAGCAGCCAGCCCAACGCGGCCAGGGCGCCCAGCCCCGCCAACTGCCGGCGGGTCAGCCGCAGCCGGCCGATGGACACGGCGACCCCCTCGGCCCCGATCTCATCCTCCGCCGCGGCGGGCACCTGCGGGTTGAACGCCAGCCAGCCGTAGCCCTCGAAATAGAGCTCCGCCCAGGCGTGCGCGTCGGCGGCGTGGACGCTCCAGCTCCCGCCCGCCTCGGGCGCGCCGGCGCCGTAGCCCACCGCCACCCGCGCCGGGATCCCCGACGCGCGCGCCAGCAGGACCATGGCCGTGGCGATCAGGTCGCAGGCCCCGTGCCGGCTCTCCAGATACCACTCGGTGGCGTCCACCCCACGCTCCGGCACGCGTGCCGCCACGTCGTAGGTGAACTCGGACTCCAGCCACCGCTGGATCGCCGCCGCCGTGTCGTAAGGTGTGCTCTGTCCGGCCCGCAGCCGGCTCGCGTACATCTGAACCATGCCGGCCGGCTTGCTGGGGATCTTCAGCAGCCGCGACCACTCCTGCCGGCGCACCGGCGGCGCCGCCCGGAGCTGGTCCGGAGTGGGCACCGCCAGCCGCGACTCGATGGTCAGCTCGGTGCCGGCCCGGACGGCCAGCAAGACGTTGTCGTGCCGATCCAGGTCGACCCGGCCATTCAGCGACTCCGGTCGCGCCAGCCGGAGCACGACCACCAGCGGCGGAGCACAGAAGTCCAGGGATTCCAGGTACTCGACCCGCGCCGTGAACGGCACCCGGGCCGCCAACTGGCCGGCCTTGTCGAGGTTCGGCCCGACCTCGATCCGACCCAGCTCGGTTTGCCCGGTGAGCATCGTCCCGCCGCCCGGCGGCGACGACCAGACGGTGCCCGAAAAGGTATCGTAGACCCGCCGTCGCCAGAGCACCGGTCGGTCGCACCAGGCCCGGAACATCAGCCGGGCCGGGTTTTCCGGCCCGCCCACGCCGACCCGCATGTTGTCGCCGAACGACGCGTAGCCGGAGCCCGCCGCGCTGGCGGCCAGCCGCGCCGGCAGGTTGAGTTTGGGGATCTGCGGCTTGAGCGGCGAGGTCACCCGCTGCAACACCGCCCCGCCGGCGATGCTGACCACCGCCGTGATGGTCACCGTCAGCCCGGCGACGATCACCTGGTCGCCGATCCAACGAGTGACGGTCGGCCCGGCGCCGTCCTTCCGCATCCGTTGCGAGTGGTGTGCCAGGGTCATGTTGCTGAGCATCAGCACGTTGCCCAGGAGGAAGGTGAGGAACGCCAGCCCCAGCTCCGGGTTGACGTTGGAGCTGGCCATCAGCCCCAGCATCGAGATCCCGAAGACCGACCCGAAGGCCACCAGCCCGTCACTGACCAGCCCGAAGCTGTGCAGGGCCATGCCCCACATGAAGCCGGTGCCGATCAGCCAGTCGTCGGTGCCCAGCGCGATCTCGGGAATCACCGCCGAGAACGGCCGGAGGCCGATCAGGCCGGGCAGCACCACGCCCAGGAAGAACACCAGCCGCAGCGTCGCCGAGGGGTTGATCACCGCCCGCCGGATGTGCGGCCACTGCGGCGTGTCGATGAACCCGCGCAGCCACAAGCTGACCGCGAACCCGCCGGTGGTGAGGGCGTAGATGAGCGTGTTGAAGGCGGCATCGCCAACGGTGCTGCCGACCACCGTCAGCCACGACATGGCCGCCAGCCAGCCGCCGACATACGTCGGCAGGTCGGTGCGCCGGCTCAACTGACTCCACAGGCCGCTCACCGCCGCCTCCTCACCACGGCTGCGCCAGGCCGGCGGCGATGCCTTCACGCCGGACCCGGAAGGTGACCACCCCGAGCCGTTTCAGCTCGGACAGGAACCCATCGCCGGACCGCTCGGCCGCGCCGGGGTAGCCGGTGGGATCGAGCCACACGTAGGCCGCCGCGCGCCGGCGGGCGAGCAGCGCCACCGAGCCCACCAGCACCTGGTCGAGCGACGAGGAGACCAGCACCGTGACCGCGGTCGAAGGGGCCAGCTCGGCCACCTGGGCGACCGTCGCCGCGAACGGCTGTGGGGCCGGCTCGACCACCGCCAGGGCCTCCAGGAAGCGCAGCAGATCGTGCCGCTCGCGGGTCAGCGGGAAGCGCACCGGGCTCGGCGTGCCGATCCACAAGCCCACCGCGTTGCCGTGCTCGAGCTCGTCGGACACCACCGACGCGGCCAGGGTGATCCCCGTTTCCAAGGTGTTGTCGCGGCCGGTGCCCAAGACGTTGTCGACCCCCACGTCGAGCACCAGGAAAAGCTCGGTGGTGGTCGGCTCTTCGAACTCGACCACGATGGGATGGTTCCGGCGCGCGGTGCTGCGCCAATGCACCCGCCGCAGATCGTCACCGGGCTGGTACTCGCGGGTGGCGCGGAAGTCGGTGCCACTGGCGATCGGCCGCGAGCGGTGGTAGGTCCCGTCGAGGTTCGGCGCGTGCAGCTCGTGGGTGTTGACCGGCACGCACCGCGGGTAGACCACCACCTCGTTGCCCGGCCCGACCTGCCGCCGGGCGCGGAACAAATCGAAGGTGTCCAGCGCCGTGACCGCCACCGGCGGGATCAGGTACCGCCCGCGATGCCGGGCGATGATCGGATACCGGTGAACGAACGGCTCATCCCACAGCATCGGCACCACGCAGCCGGGCGGGTCGAGCGGATCGCCGGCCAGCCCGTCGGGCAGCTCCTCGTCCACCCGGAGCAGGCATTTGGGCAGCCAGGCGTGGTTGCGGACGCGCAATTCGACCCGTGTTCGCTCGTCCGGCCAGAGCCGGGCCGGCAGCCGCCGCTCGGCCGCCACGTGGCGCAGCCCGGCGGCGGCCAGCAGGTAGCTGACCATCGGCACCACCAGCAGCGCCGAGGTCATGAAGAAGAGCATCGGCAACTGGAA
>JAANMW010000658.1_pt1 | contig 40262 bp, 35 predicted proteins | sample 7279671 | NCBI WGS metagenome assembly JAANMW01 (sample SAMN14094541, study PRJNA606508) | bioreactor metagenome | isolation source: A lab-scale SPAN reactor treating ammonium-rich wastewater day 247 | place: Ireland: Galway | collected 2017-09-19 | reverse complement strand
CGCTGCTGCAGCAGGTGGGCCAGCAGCCCCGGCACACCGGTCAGGCCGCCGCCGGTGCGGTAATCGTCGGGCATGTCAGCCCCCCTCGCCGGTGACCCGGCCGGCCTCGACCCGGTAGACCGCCGCGCCGGCCAGGACCCGCTCCGGGAAGGCGCCGGACTCGGCGCAGGTGACCAACACCTGATCGGCCTCGTCGACCAGCTCCATGACCGCCGCCCGGCGGTGGCCGTCGAGCTCGGACAGGACGTCGTCCAGGAGCAGCAGCGGCGGCTCCTCGATGGCCTCGGCGACCAGCCGCAGCTCGGCCATCTTCAGCGCCAGCGCCGCCGTCCGCTGCTGGCCCTGGCTGCCGTAAGTCCGGGCCTCGGCGCCGTCGATGGCGATGGCCAGATCGTCACGGTGCGGGCCGACCACCGTTACGCCGCGGCGCAGCTCCTCGGAGCGGCGGGCGATCAGCCACTGGGCCACCGCCGCGGCCAGGGCCGGCTCGCCCTCCTCGGCGGGCAGCGGCACGCTGGGCCGGTAGGCCAGCGAGAGCCGCTCGCCGTGCCCCGAGAGCCGGTCGTGGACCGCCCGCGCCTGCTCCTCCAACCGGGCCACCGCGGCGATCCGGTGCCCCATCAAGACCGCCGCGTCGGCCGCCAGTCGGTCGTCGTAGGCCAGCAGCAGCTCCGGGTCGAGATCACTCTCGCGCGCTCGGCGGAGCAAAGAGTTGCGCTGGCGGAGCACCGTCCGGTAATCGCCCAGGGCGTCGAGGTACCGGGGGCTGGTCTGGCCCAGGCAGGCGTTCAGGTAGCCGCGCCGGAGGTCGGGTCCGCCCGAGACCAGCCGCAGCTCCTCGGGTCCGAACAGCACCACGTTGACCTGGCCCACCGCCTCGGTCAGCTTGCGGACCGTCTGTCCGTCGATCTTGACCGTCTTGGCGCCGTCGGCCCGCAGCCCGATGCTGACCGACACGGGCTCGCGCCGTCGGCGATCGATCTCGCCTCGGACCACCGCCTCCTGGCACTCGTGCCGGACCATCTCCCCATCCCGCGAGGTGCGTGGCGAGCGGGTCAGGGCGAGCAGCAGCACCGCCTCGAGGATGTTGGTCTTGCCCTGCGCGTTGCGCCCGACGAACACGGTCAACGGCCGGTCAAGCTCCAGGCGCAACGACTCGTAGTTCCGGAAGTCGGTGAGGTCGAGCCGACGGAGGAACATCAGACCATTTGCATCGGCATCAGGACGTAGACGTAGTCCTCCTCGGACACCGGCCGGGCGGCGGCGGGCTGGTTCGGCGCGGTCAGCTCGATCCGCACCTCGTCGCTGTCGAGCTGGTTCAGCACGTCCAGCAGATACTCGGCGTTGAAGGCGATCTCCAGCGGATCGGTGACGCCTTCGGCCACCGCCACCCCGATCGCATCGACCTCCTCCTCGGCGCTGCCGATCTTGCTGCTGTGCGCCGACAGATGCAGATCGCCGGCCGGCGTGGCCCGGAGGATCAGCTTCCGGCTGTCGTCCCGCGAGACGATCGCGCAGCGCCGGACGCTGTCCCGCAAGGCGGCCACCGGACCGCTGAGACTCCAGTCGTGCGAGGCCGGGATGACCTTGCGGTAATTGGGGAACTCGCCTTCGATCAGCCGCGAGATGACGGTCACCTGAGCGAACCGGAACTGCGCCTGCGAGTCGGTCACGTCGACGTCCAGCGTGGCCTCGAGGTCATCGTCCAGCAGCCGCTCGACCTCGCGCAGCGCCCGGGCCGGCACGATCACCGAGATGGCCTCGGCCGGGGCCGGCAGGACCGCGCGTCGGGTCGCCAGGCGATGGGTGTCGGTGGCCACCAGGCGCAGTCCGTCGCCGTCGACCTGAACCAGCATGCCGGTCAGCCGAGCGCGCGTCTCGTCGGTGCTGACGGCGATGATGCACTGCTGGATCATGCGCTTCAGCAGCCCCTGCGGCACGACCAGATGCGCCGCGCCCTCGATCTCCGGCAAGACCGGGAACTCGTCGGCGGGCAACCCGTTGACCTCCAGCACGCTCCGCCCGCTGCGGAAGGTCACGTGGTCCTGGTCGTCGCTGTCGACGGTCAGCGGTGCCTCACCGCTCATGGCGCCGACCACTTCGTTGAGCAGCCGCGCCGGCAGGGTGGTGCTGCCCGGATCCTCGACCTCCACCGAAACTTCCGCGCGGATCCCGATCTCCAAGTCGGTGGCGCTCAGGACCAGGCGCTCGCCTTCGGCAGTCAGGAGGATATTGCTGAGAATCGGCAGCGTGCTGCGGCTCGAGACCGCCTTGGCCACGATGCTGATGGCCTGCTGCAACTCTTCACGACGAGTCACGAACCTCATCGATGCGCCTCGCTTTCGGGGCGGTTCGGGGCTTACGGAAGAGCAGGCTTCCGGTTGCCGTCCGAACAACTACCATCTTGCAGAGAGTCTAGAGAGTCTTGAACGAACGCCGCCAGTACTCTCGGTGGAAAAGCGGAAAACCTCTCGGAACCCGCCACCCGTGCTTGCTTCCGACCGTGGACGGGATTGTGCACAACTCACCGCGGACCTCCTCCTGAAAACGACTATTTGGGGGTGATTCGCGTGGCCGGCATCATCCACCGGCCTGTCCACCGCTCCGTCCACCCGCTATCCACCACCGTACAGGTCGATCCGCTCCCGGATGCTCTCGACCGCGGCGGAAACCTCCGCGTCGTGGCCGGCCACCAGCTCGCCGATCTTGGTGCAGGCGTGCATCACCGTCGAGTGGTCCCGCCCGAACTGCGCGCCGATGTCGGCGAACGAGGTCTTGACGATCTCCCGGCACAGGAACATCGCCACCTGGCGGGCCAGGGCCACCTCCTGCCGTCGGCTCTTGCCCTGCAGCGCGGCCGGCTCCAGCCCATAGTGCCGCGCCACCGCGTCGCGAATGCTCTCGGTCGTGACATCCAGCGAGCGGTCGCCGGTGCTGTAGTCCTTGAGGCACTCCCGGGCCAGCTCCAGGGTGACCTCCTCGTGCATCAGCGAGGCCGTCGCGACCAGCTTGACCAGGGCCCCCTCGAGCACGCGGATGCTCTCCCGAACCACCTGCGCCACGTACATCAGCACCTCCTTGGGCACCCGGAGGTGGTCTTCGGCGGCGCGCTTCTGCAAGATGGCCAGACGCGTCTCGGTGTCCGGCTGCCTGATGTCGGTCACCAGCCCCCACTCGAACCGGCTCTTCAACCGGTCGTCGACCAACAAGTCCTTGGGCGGCCGATCGCTGGTGATGACGATCTGCTTATCGGTTTCGTAGAGCGCGTTGAAGGTGTGGAAGAACTCGGCCTCGGTGCGGGTCCGCTCGCGGCTGGCGATGAACTGGAAGTCGTCCACCAGCCATACGTCGACGTTGCGGTACCAGCGCCGGAAGTCGGCGCTGCGGTTCTCCCGGATGGAGGTCACGAAATGGTAGAGGAAGGTCTCACCGGACACGTAGACCACCCTTGCCGAGGGATCCAGCTCCTTGACACGGTGCCCGATGGCCTGCATCAGGTGCGTCTTGCCCAGACCCACGCCGCCGTACAGGAAGAGCGGGTTGTAGTCCTTGGCCGGACTGCTCGCCACCGACTGCGCCGCGGCGTGCGGGAAGCGGTTGGACGGTCCGACGACGAAGCTGTCGAAGGTGAAGCGACCGTTGAGCGGGGCCGAGGCGAAGTCGAGATCGCGGCTCTGCTCGCCCTCGCCGAACAGCGTCGCGGCCGCCGGCGGGGCCACCGCCGGACGCTCGGGAGCGGCCTCGGCGACCGGAAACTCGACCTCCAGCGGCTCGCCAACGGCCTGGCTCAGCGCCGAGCGCAGGGCCATGGCGTAGCGGTGCTGCATCAGCTCTTGGACAAACGGATTGGGGACCGCGAGCTGGACCACGCCATTACGGTAGCCGAGCGGGCGGACGTCACCGATCCACAGGTCGAAGGCGGGTCCGCTCAATTCGTGTCGGACGTTGGCCAGGGCACGATGCCACGCCCTGGCGAGATCCGGCGACGGCTCGGCCATCGGTCTATGTCCCTCCCAAAACCCACCGCCGCTCGGTGGACGAAGTTATCCACCGAGTTATCCACTAAAGTGGAAAACGGGCCGCAGGCCACCCGATGAACCTGCTCTGTCCGTCAGCCCTACGGACAGGCCCGTGTCGCGGCGGAGTATACCACGACCCGCCGCCACACCGCAAACCCAATTCGGCGAGTCCCGCCGGCCCGTCGCGGGCCGACGAGAGTCCGCCTTCGGACCGATGCAAATCAGCTTCCAGAGCGGATTCATGGCCTCCTGGCGGCGGCCCCGCCGGGAACCTGTCAAGACCGGCGGCGGCGCGGTCAGGAGGAGCCCGCGCCGGCCCTCTCGGCGAGCGGGATAGCGGCCTTCGGAAGGCGTCTGCCGCCGGGCCGGGGCGGACCCGGCCGGTGGCTTTCCAGGCGACTCGGCGCTAACGAGTCGGACCCACGATCCGAGCCGAGCGCGCCGGCCCGGCGCCGGCCGGTCGTGACCAGCGGGACCCCGCCGACGCCCGGGAGGCAGGCGGTGATCCGCCTCGGAAGCGGGCTTCCGGCAGAGCGCGGGGATCCGGCGGCCGGGCGGTCCGGACTTGCCCGGAGGCCGGTCGCTATGATATAGTGTAGGCTCCCGGAGCAGCCGCGCGAGGCGGCCCCGGCCCCGGCCTCGCCGAAGGCCCGTGAGACCTCCCCCGGGAGGATCGTCGGCAGCCTCCCCGGAGGCCCTGGACCTGCCTCCTGCGGAGGCGCGATGACTCGCCTCCTGCGGAGGCGCTAGGAGACGCGGAGGATGAAGCGGACGTATCAGCCGAAGAAGCGGCGGCGCCAGCGGCGGCATGGGTTCATGCTGCGCATGTCAACGCGCGAGGGCCGGGCGGTGCTGGCGCGACGCCGGCGGAAGGGCCGAGCGCGGCTGACGGTCTGAGGCGATGGGCCTGCCGCCTCGGCATCGGCTGCGCGGGCGGGAACGCATCCGCCGGGTCGGCCGTCACGGCCGGCGGGTGACGCAGCGGCTCGGCACCTGGTGCATGCTGCCTGGAGAGACCGAGGCCAGTCGTCTGTGCGCGGTGTTCCCGCGCAAGCTCGGCTCGGCGGTCGCCCGGAACCGCGCCCGGCGGCGGCTGCAAGAGGCTTTTCGGCAGACCGCGGCGCCCGGCCAGCCGGCCTGGGACCTGGTCTTTCGGGCCGCTCCGCCGGCGATCGGCGGCGAGCGGGACGAGTTCGCGACGGCGCTGACCGAGCTGCTGGCGCGAGCGGGAGGTCAAGGGCACGACGATGAACCCGGCCGGCGAGGATGAGCGGCATCGCCCGGGCCTGGCGGCGCGGTGCGCCTGCGCGCTGATCCGCGGTTACCAGCTCACCCTGTCCCGCTGGCTGCCGCCGCTGTGTCGGTTCGAGCCGTCCTGCTCCCGGTACACCCTGGAGGCCATCCGGCGCTACGGCCTGTTGCGGGGAGGCTGGCTGGGACTGAAACGTTTGCTGAGGTGCAATCCGCTTTTCCCGGGCGGCTACGACCCTGTCCCGTGAGCGGGTAAGAGGAGCGACGTGAAACAGACGCAACCGGACCCCCAGGCGCAGCAGCGGCAGACCACCATCCTGCTCCTGATGATCTTGATGACTTTCCTCCTCATGCGGACCAGGCCGCAGCCGCAGCCGACTCAGGAGCCCGCGCCGACGGTCGCGCCGCAGGCGGCCGCCGGGCTGGACGAGCGGCAGGCGGCCAAACTGACCCGCGCCGGCGCGCCGCCGTTTGTGGTGGATCTGGTCCTGTCCGATCCCGCCTGGGCGCACCTCAACCCGTCCGAGCAGGTCGCCGCCATCCGCAAGCGGATCGACAACGCGGCCAAGGACGATCCCCTCCTGCCGCGCTACCATCTGACCATCGCCTGGCTCTACGACCCGTTCCACAGCGACCAGGCCGGCATCCGGCCGCGGCTCCCCGGCCACACCCTCGAGGCCGCCACCGAGTACAGCGGGCTGGGCCGGTATCTCTCGCCCGACCCGCGCGCCAAGGACGCCAAGAACAAGAAGAAGGCCGCCTATCAGTACGCCGGCCAGGCCCGGCTGCGCGCCTTCGAGCTCTATCGGCAGTTGGCCGAGCAGCGGCACGACAAGAAGTACTTGACCAAGGCCCGCCGCGAGCTGGACATGGTTACCAGCACCCTGCAGCGCTACGGGCCCGAGGCCATCACCGTCTGGCGCCGCGAGGGCGAGAACTGGGTGCCGGCCGAGGACGCCTACGGCTACGTGCTCGAGCTGGCCGACGAGATCACCAGAGACACACCGATGTACCGGGCCATCGACCTGCTGGTCCGCCTGACCGGCGGCCACCAGGGCTGGAACATGGTCCTGGCCCTGGTGCTGCTGGCCGTCGGCCTGAAGCTGGCGATGTACCCGCTCAGCCGCAAGAGCTACCGCAGCATGGCCGAGATGCAGAAGATGCAGCCGGTCATCGAAGAGATCCGCAAGAAGCACAAGGACAATCCCAAGAAGCTCAACGAGGAGATGATGCGGGTCTACTCGGACCACGGCATCAACCCGCTCGGCGGCTGCCTGCCGATGCTCCTTCAGATCCCCGTGTTCATCTTCGTTTACCAGGGGATCCGCGCCTACACCTGGCGCTTCCACCACGTCAGCTTCCTGTGGATCGACTCGCTGGCGGCGCCAGACCTGCCGCTGTTGCTGCTCTACGGCGCGAGCATGTTCGTCACCCAGTGGCTGACGATGAAGCGGCAGCCGACCAGCGGCGATCCCAGCGCGCAGCAGATGCAGAAGACGATGGGCTGGCTGATGCCCATCATGTTCACCTATATGATGTACCTGTGGAATCTGCCGTCGGCGTTCTACCTCTACTGGCTGACCTTCAACATCATCAGCACCGTCGAGCAGACGGTGACGCACGGCCATGTCCACGGCCGGGCGGCCGAGCCGGAGGTGGTCTCGATGGCGGTGCTGCGCGAATCGTCGGCGACACGGACCAGCAAGGGACGGAAGGCAGGCCGCGCCGCGGCGGGAAAGAAGCGGCGGAGCAGCCGAGGAGGGTAGCGGCCGTGAGGGAAATCCGGGTGCATGCGGGTTCGGGGGACGAGGCGCTGGCCGACGGCGCCGCGGCACTAGGACTGGGCACCAGCGAGGTGGCGGTCGAGATCCTCGAGTCGGACGAGCACGGGGTCACGGCGCGAGTCTACGCGCGGAGCGCGCCGGCGGAGGCCCCGGCCGCCGAGCCGGGCGACGGCGGCGAGTCGACCCCCGAGCGGGCGCGCGAGTGCCTGGCCCAGATGATCGCGTTGATGGGCATCGAGGCGGAGGTGACCGTGACCGCCGCCGGCGAGGACGAGGTCGCGCTCAACGTCGACGGCGACGATCTCGGCGTGTTGATCGGCAGTTTCGGGCAGACCCTGAACGCGGTGCAATTCCTGGTCAACCTGATGGTCAACCGCCACGGGCGGCGGCAGCGGATCATCGTCGATGCCGGCGGCTACCGCGACCGGCGTCGTGAGAAGCTGGAGCAGATCGCCATCGAGCATGCCCGGCGGGCCAAGGAGGAGCGGCGCGGCGTGATTCTGGAGGGCCTCCGGGCCGCCGAGCGGCGGATCATCCATACCGCCCTTCAGAACGATCCGGATGTCGTCACGTTCAGCGAGGGCGAGGAGCCGCACCGGCGGCTGATCATCTCGCCCCGCAACCACTGAGAGGCGGTCAAGACCATGCGGTACGAGATTCGCGGCACGGTGATGCAGATGCTGGACGTCCACCTCCAGGCCGGTGAAGCCATCTTCACCGAGTCCGGCGGCATGGCGTGGATGCGCGGTCCGGTGGACATGAAGACGGGGACCAAGGGCGGCGCGCTGAAGGCCATCGGGCGGATGCTCGGCGGCGAGTCGCTGTTCATGACCACCTACACCGCGCAAGGCGACGCGGCGGTGACCTTCACCCCCGAGGCACTGGGCAAGGTGGTGGCCATGGACCTGGGCGCGGGCCAGTCGCTGATCTGCGCCAAGGATTCGTTCATGTGCGCCCAGGAAGGCGTCCAACTCGACATCCACTTCCGGCCGAAGCTCGGTGCCGGCCTGTTCGGGGGCATGGGCTTCGTGCTCCAGAAGCTCACCGGTCCCGGCCAGGCCTTCCTGGAGATCTCCGGCGAGGTCACCGAATACGACTTGTCGCCGGGCGAGGTGCTGAAGATCGATCCCGGCCACATCGCCTTCTTCGAGCCGTCGGTGGCGCACGACGTGGAGACGGTCAAGGGCCTGGCCAACATGTTCGGCGGCGGCGAGGGGCTGTTCCTGGCCACCCTCACCGGGCCGGGCAAGGTCTGGCTGCGGTCGATGCCGCTGCCCAACCTGGCCATGAAGATCTCTCAGTACATCCCGACCAAGAGCTGAGCGACCCGGCCGGGCGGTCGGGCCAACGTTTCACGTGAAACCCTCCGCCGCGGCGGGTGAGGAGTCTGGCGCCGATGGGTCACGTCGCGGCGGTGGTCAACCAGAAGGGCGGCGTGGGCAAGACCACCACGGCGGTCAGCGTGGCCGCCCTGATCGCCGCCGCCGGCCACCGCTGCCTGCTGCTCGACCTCGATCCCCAGGGCAACGCCACCAGCGGCCTGGGGATCGAGCGGCGCGGGTTGACGGCGTGCATCTACGACGCGTTGATCGGCCGGCTGCCGCTGGCCGAGGTGGTCGTGCCGACGCGCTTCCGTGGGCTCGACCTGGCCCCCGCCACGCTCAACCTGGCCGGGCTCGAGGTCGAGCTGGCCGCCCAGCCCGGCGGCGGCGGCGGCTGGCGCGAGCGTCGGCTGCGCGAAGCCGTCGAGCCGCTCCGCCGGAGCTACGATCTGCTGCTGGTCGACGCCCCACCCTCGCTCGGGCTGCTCACCGTCAACGCCCTGGTCGCCGCCGACGGGGTGCTCATCCCGGTCCAGGCCGAGTACTTCGCCCTCGAAGGACTCAGCCAACTGCTCAACTCGGTGCGCTTCGTCCAGCGGCGGCTCAACCCGTCCCTCGAACTGGACGGCGTGGCCCTGACCATGCTCGACCCGCGCACCAATCTCGGCCGGCAGGTGGCCGGCGAGGTCCGCGGCTTCTTCGGCGAGCGCGCCTTCCGCACCGCCATCCCGCGCAACGTCAAGCTCGGCGAGGCGCCCAGTTACGGCGAGCCGATCCACGTTTTCGCTCCGGACTCGGCCGGCGCCGTGGCCTACCGGGAGCTGTCCGACGAGGTCATGGAGCGCAGCGGGCTGCGCCGACACGGTCAGGGGGTGGCGCAGTGAGGCGCTCCGGACTCGGTCGCGGGCTGTCCGCGTTGCTGCCGGGCGCCGAGGAGGCCGGCGCCGCGCGGGTCGTGGCCGAGCTGCCGCTCGATCAGGTCCGGCCCAATCCCTACCAGCCGAGGCAGGAGTTCGACCCAGAGGCGCTGGCCGAGATGGCCGAGTCGATCCGCCGGCACGGGCTGCTTCAGCCGATCACCGTCCGTCGCGCGCCGGACGGGGAAGGCTTCCAACTGGTCGCCGGCGAGCGGCGCTGGCGAGCCGCCCGGCTGGCCGGACTCGCCGCCGTCCCGGCGCTGGTGCGCGACTGCAACGAACGCGAGCTGCTCGAAATGGCGCTGGTCGAGAACCTCCAGCGCCAGGACATCAACGCCATCGAGGCGGCCGAGGCCTACCGCCGCTGTCTGGACGAGTTCGGCCTGACCCAGGAGGACCTGGCCGACCGGATCGGCAAGTCCCGCGCCGCCGTGGCCAACACCCTGAGGCTGCTCAAGCTGACCGAACCGGTCCGCGCGATGGTCGCCGACGGCCGGCTGAGCGAGGGCCATGGGCGGGCCCTGCTGGCCCTGGCCGAAGGCGACGAGCAGGTCGCCGTGGCGCGCCTGATCATCCGCGAAACGCTCTCCGTGCGCGATGCCGAGGAGCTCGCCCGGGGGCGACGCGGGAGCGGCGGCAAGCGCGCCGACAAACCTCCGCCCGAGCCGCCGGATCCCGATCTGGTGGCCTTCGCCAAGCAGCTCCAGCGCCGACTCGGCACGCGGGTCGAGCTGCGGCCCGGCGCCGGATCGGCCGGGACGCTGGTGGTCCACTACTACAATCTGGAGGACCTGCAGCGCATCGCCGAGGCGCTGGGCGCATGAGCCTGCCGGTCACCGAAACGGCCGGGCAAGTGACCTTCGCGGTCCGGGTGATGCCGCGGGCGCAGCCTGAAGGCGTCGCCGGCGTGCGCGATGGCCGGCTGGTGGTCCGGGTCGCCGCGGCGCCGGTCGACGGCCGAGCCAACGAGGCCGTGTGCAAGATCCTGGCCGGCGCGCTCAAGGTGCCGAAGTCGGCGGTGGTGATCCAGGCCGGACACGCGGCGCGAACGAAACGGATCGCGGTGCCGGCCGCCTGCCGCGAGCGGCTGCTGGCTCTGGCGAAGGAGTAGACGACATGGCGCAGGCGGCGTGGTTGGAGCCGTGGGGGGACTGGGCACAGGCGAACCTGGGGCTGGTCATCGCGGTGCTGGGCGGCGGCCTGGTGCTGCTGCTCTTGCTGCTGTTGGGCCAGTCGTCGGCGCTGGGGGCCATGCGGCGGCACTACCTGTCGTTGGCCGACGGCCGCGACGGGCGCAACCTGCACGAGCTGCTCGACCATCATCTGGCGCGCATCGGCGCGGCCGAGGGTCAGCTCGCCGAGCTGTCCCGCCGGCTCGAGGCCCTGGCCGCGCACGAGGCCGGAGCGCTCAAGTACACCGGCCTGGTCCGCTACGACGCCTTCGACAACGTCGGCGGGATGGTCAGTTTCGCCCTGGCGGTGATCGACGACCACCGGGACGGGTTCATCCTCAACAACCTGTTCGGCCGCGACGGGTCCAGCACCTACGCCAAACCGGTCCACGCCGGCCGCTCCGACATCGCCCTCTCCGACGAGGAGCAGGAGGCGCTCAAACAGGCGGTGGAGGCAGTAGGCAGTAGGCAGTAGGCAGTAGGGCGCGCGGGTCCGTGTCCGTGCGTGTTCGCCCGTGTTCGTCCGTGTCCCGCGGCGCACGGCCACCACCCCTCCACCCACCCCGACCCCGCTCCTGTGCTACAATTCCCGGCGTTGGAGGGATGGCCGAGTGGTCGAAGGCGGCGGTCTTGAAAACCGTAGGGCGCAAGCCCCGGGGGTTCGAATCCCTCTCCCTCCGTCGAGCCGGGCGGCGTCCGGGCGGGCGCCCCGAACCGGGCGGCGTGGCTGGTGGGCGGGGTACGCCGCGCTGCGCACCACGCCGCCGGCCGGCGCCGCGCTGGGCCGCGAGGCGACCGGGCTGATCGAGGCCGAGAAGTCGCCCGAGCCGTTGCAGGTCCGCGCCCTCGCCCTAGCCGCCGGCGGGGCGCAGTGGGTGCTGATCGCCCTCGACGCGTCGCTGGTCTGCTCGCCGACGGCGGCCGAGATCAGCGGCCGGCTGGCCGCCGCCGGCTGGCTCGCCACGGTGGTGGCGTCGACCGCGCCGACGGCGCCGGTGTTGAGCAGTTACGCCGACCAGGGCCGGTACCGGGCGATGGTGGTCGAGCTGGCCGAGACCGCGGGCACGCTGGCTGCCGGGCGGCTGGCGCCAGCCACGCTGAGCGCCGTCGGCGCGGCTCTGGAGCTGGACTCCGGCGGGCTGGGGCTGGGCTCCCGGATGCCCTACCTGGACGCGGTGATGGTGGCGCCCGGCCCGCGCCGGCCGCGGCTCGCGATAGCCGTGGCCGCCCTGCCGAGACTGGTCGACAAGCAGACCGGCGAACTGCGGCGGGGAGTCTGGTCGCTCGCCGAGCGCGTGCTCGGCGCCCAGTACGGCGAGCCGGTGGCGGTGCTCGGGCTGCCGGCGGCGGTGGCTCAGGAAGCCGACTCGGCGCGGCAGCGGGCGGGCCGGTTCCAGCCGGTTTCGCAACGTCTGGCGGCCTCCCTGCTGACGGCGGTGTCCGGCGAGCAGGAGGCTGTGCGCGCCGAGCTGGAGGTGGTCGCGGAGACTTGCGAGCTGGCCACGCAGCCGCTGCCCGACCGGCATCTGGTGCGCGGCGCGGCGGACCAGGCGGAGTTCGGGATCGAGGACGGGACCGTCTGCCAGCGCGTCCGCGCCACGGCGCGCTGGGCCTGGCTGGAACGGGTCTACCACGCCTGCATGTCGGGCCGGACCGGGCAGGTGCCGGTGCCGCTGACCCGAGTCCGGCTGGGCGACCTGGTCCTGCTCGGGGTCGGCGCGGACCTCTCGGAGACGGTGGCGGCGGTCCTGTCCGAGACCGGCGAAGCGGCGGTGACGCTGGTAGTCAACGGCGCCGGCGGCCGCGCCGGAGCGGTGCTGTCCGAACCGGAGCGGGCCACCCTCCGCGGCGGGCGCGAAGTCGAGCCGCTGACGGATCTCTGGCCCCTGGCGGCCGACGCGGTCCGGCATCTGGCGGCGGGCAGCAGGCAGTAGGGCGAGCGGCGAGTGGTGAATGGGCGATGCCAATCAGCAATCACCAATCACCAATCAGCAATCAGCGCCCGGCCGTTTCACGTGAAACAAAACGCCGCGGGACGGGTTCCCGCGGGAGGAGAGTGAGGTAGATCATGCGGGTATCGAGCCGCGCCATGGCGGCGACGGAGTCGCCGACGCTGGCGCTGACCGCCAAGACCAAGGCCCTCAAGGCCGCCGGCGAGCCGGTGATCGGGTTCGGCGCCGGCGAGCCGGACTTCGACACGCCGGAGCACATCAAGGAGGCCGCGCGCCAGGCCCTGGCCAAGGGGCTGACCAAGTACTGCCCGGCCGCCGGCATCCTCAGCCTGCGCGAGGCCATCGTCGACAAGCTGGAGGCCGAGCGCGGGCTGCGCTACGAGCCGGGCCAGGTCTGCGTCGGCGTGGGCGGCAAGCACTCGCTGCACGGCCTGTTTCAGACGCTGGTCGATCCCGGCGACGCGGTCCTGCTCCCGGCGCCCTACTGGGTCAGTTACGTCGATCAGATCCGCCTCGCCGGCGGGGTGCCCATCATCCTGCCGACCACCGAGGCGACCGGGCTGAAGATCACTCCCGACCAGCTCGCGGCGGCGCTGGCGCTCTACCCGTACGCCCGGGCGATCGTCCTCAACTCGCCTTCGAACCCCACCGGCGCCACCTACGACCAGGACGAGATGGCCGCCCTGGCCGAGGTCCTGGCCGGCGCGCCCGAGCTGTTGATCATCTCCGACGAGATCTATGATCACCTCCTTTACGGCGGGCGTCGGCACGTCAGCGTGGCCGACTTCGAGGCCGTCCGCGAGCGAGTGATCATCAGCAACGGGGTCTCCAAGGCGTACAGCATGACCGGCTGGCGGTGCGGCTGGACCATCGGTCCGAAGCCCATCATCAGCGCCCAGGTGCGTATCCAGAGCCACGACACCTCGGGCACCTGCTCCATCACCCAGGCCGCCGCGGAAGCGGCCTTGAGAGGCGATCAGAGCTGCGTCGAGGAAATGCGCCAGGCGTTCGAGCAGCGCCTGCGGGTGATGGTCGACGGCCTCCGGGCGCTGCCCGGCGTGACCTGCGCCGAGCCCACCGGAGCGTTCTACGCCTTCCCCAACGTCTCGGCCCACCTGGCCGCCGGCGAGACCGCTTCGGCCTTCGCCGAGCGGCTGCTCGACCAGGCCAAGGTGGCGGTGGTCCCGGGCGAGGGCTTCGGCGCGCCGGTCAACGTCCGACTGTCGTACGCGGCGGCGCTGTCCGACATCGAAGAGGGCCTGCGGCGGATCGCCCGGTTCCTGGGAGCGTGACGAAGGCGAGGCGATGAAAGCCACCCTGGCACAGATCGCGCCGAAGCTGGGCCGGATCGACGACAACCTGGCCCGGCACCGCGACATCCTGACCTCGGCCTGGGCCGCCGGCGGCGAGCTGGTGGTCTTCCCCGAGCTGAGTCTGACCGGCTACCTGCTGCGCGACCACGTCCCGCACGTGGCGTTGACCGCCGCGGAGCTGGCCGCGTTGTTCGCCGGGCTGGGCGCTTCCGGCACCGCGCCGCTGGAGACGGTGGTCGGCTTCGTCGAGCTCAGCGGGGGCTGCCGGTGTTACAACTCGGCCGCCTACCTGCGTCTGGAGCCGGGCGCCGAGCCGGTCGTGGTGGCTGTCCACCGCAAGGTCCACCTGCCCACCTACGGGATGTTCGACGAGCGGCGCTACTTCGCCGCCGGGAGGCGCTTCCGGGCCTTCGAGACCGGCGCCCTGGGCCGCACCGGGCTGCTCATCTGCGAGGACCTCTGGCACCCCTCCAGCGCCTATGTCCTGAGCGTCGACGGCCCGCAGTTGGAGGGCATCCGCGGGCTGGTGGGGATCGCCAACTCGCCGGCCCGCGGGGTGCAGGATACCAGCCGGGGAACGGTCGCCAATCTGGAGGTCTGGCGGCGGCTGAACTGGCTCTACGCCCGCCTGTTCGGCGTGGTGCTGCTGCACTGCCAGCGGGTCGGGGTCGAGGACAGCTACATCTTCACCGGCGGCAGCGAGGTGCTCGCGCCGGGCGGCGAGGTCATCGCCCGGGCGGCGATGTTCGACGAGGAGCTGCTCGAGGTCGAGCTCGACGTGGCCGACAGCGTGCGCTGGCACCGCAGCGTCAGTCCGATGACCACCTCCGAGGATCTTGAAGTGGTCCGCCGCGAGCTGGATCGTGTGGTGGCGGAGGCGTTCCGATGAACGAGCGCGTGCGCCGGCTGGTCGAGTCCGACCGGATCCCCGAGGAACTGCGGATCAACACCGGGGTGGTTGAGCAGATGCTGCTCGGCTTCATCGAGCAGGAGGTGCACAAGGTCGGGTTCCGGCGGGTGGTGGTGGGGCTGAGCGGCGGCATCGATTCGGCGGTCAGCCTGTATCTGGCCGCCCGGGCACTCGGACCCGAGGACGTCCTGGCGGTGATGATGCCCTACAAGACCAGCAGCCAGGCCAGCCTGGACGATGCCCTGGCCTGTGTCGAGGACCTGGGTGTGCCGCACGTGAGCGTCGACATCACCCCGCAGATCGACGCCTACTACGCCCAGGAGGTGGTCCCGCCGGCCGCGGACGATGATGCCGGCCGGCTCCGGCGCGGCAACAAGATGGCCCGCGAGCGGATGACCATCCTCTACGACTTCTCCCAACACCTGGGCGCGCTGGTGCTGGGCACGTCCAACAAATCGGAGCTGCTGCTGGGGTACGGCACCCTCTACGGCGACATGGCCCACGCGCTTAATCCGATCGGCGACCTGTACAAGTCGCAGGTCCGGCAGTTGGCGGCGCACCTGGGCGTGCCCGAGCCGGTGATCAGCAAGCCGCCGACGGCCGACCTGTTCGTCGGTCAGACCGACGAGGACCAGATCGGCTACCGCTACGCCGACATCGACGCGGTGTTCGTCCATCTGATCGACCGCCGGCTGCCGCCCGAGCGGGTGATCGCCCTGGGCTTCGACGACGGCTTCGTCCGGCAGGTGATGCGGATGGTGCAACGCTCGCAGTTCAAGCGGCGGCTGCCGGTGATCGCCAAGATCAGCGAGCGGACCATCGACCGGGACTTCCGCTACAGCCGGGACTGGTGCTACTGACCCGCCACTATCGCCGTCCGGCGCGGTCTAAGCCAACGGGCCGAGTCCGCCGGGAGGTTCGGATGCGCCGGGCTGCCGAGACGATCAAGCGCACCGCCGCGCGGATCGCGTTGGGGCTGGCGCTGTTGTGCTGCGCCAGACCCGCGCCGGCGTCCGCCGGCGTCGATCTGATGGGCGACTTCGCCTCCGAGTACGTTTTTCGCGGCGCCACCCAGCGCCAGGGCGCCTCGATCCAGCCCAGCCTCCGCTACTCGCTGGTCGAGAACGTGCAGGCCTCTTTCTGGGCCAATCTGCGGCTGGAGAACTCGGTGGCGCTGTCCGAGACCGACTACTCGCTGCAGTGGAGCTGGCTGGACGCGCGGCCGCTGACGGTCACGATCGGCGGGATCCACTACAGCCGGACGCGGAGTCTGGCCCTGCCGACCACCAGCGAGGCCTACTTCGGGGTCGATCTGGACGTCGACGGCGCGCCGTCGCTGTACGTCTTCTACGACTTCGATTCGCGGCCGGGCGCCTACTGGGACCTGTCCTTCGCCCACCGCTTCCTGACCCCCGACTACCGCGGGACCATCGACCTGGCGGTGGCCTTGGGCTGGGACACGGGGCGGGTCAACGGTTTCCACGACGCGCGCTGCACAATCGGTTTCAGCCGCCGCGTGGGTGAATGGCGGCTGCAGCCGTCGGTCGACCTGCACTTCCCCAGCCGCCGCGCCGACCCCACCGCCAACAACTTCCGGCCGGTCTTCCGGTTCAGCGCCAGCCGGTCGTTCTAGGGCGGCTGCCCGCCGCCCTCAGCGCCCGGAGCCGAGCCAATCGACCTGGTCCTCGCGCAGCAGCCGGACGCTGCCGTCGAGGAAGCCGACGTTGGCGCCGCGCTCGTGCCGCGGGGCCAGGAACGGGCCGTTGGCATCGAACATGAGCACCTGCGAGGCGCGGTCGAGCCGCTCGAGATTGGTCTGCCCGAGCCCCAGCGGCAGCCCGTAGCTGACCGCGTCGGCGCGTTCGTCGCTGGGACAGTGCGCCAAGAGCGGCGCGCCGCGGTGATCGCTGACCTGGGCGACCCAGTCGGCGCTGGGGAACGAGCCGTCGTAATCCGCGGCGTAGCTCATCACCACCCGGCTCAAGTCCTTCACCTCGCGCTGGCAGAGGGCCTGACGCTGGCGCTCGAGCTGTCGCGCCGGTGAGACCAGAGTGCCCAGCACGAAGACCATCAGCCCGGCGGCGCAGACTTCCAGCAGCCGCGGCATGGGGAACCAGCCCCGCCGCCGCTGGGGCAGCCGGCGCATGACCCGGTCGACCAGCTCGGGGCTGGCCTCGATCCCGGCGAAGGCGGCGCGGAAGACCTCCCGGTCGCGGCGCAACGCGGCCAGAAACTCGCGTGCCTCGGGGTTGGCGTCAAGCAGCTCTTCCAGGGCGGCGCGCTCGGTCGGATCGAGTCGCCGCTCGTCGTAATCGAGGAGGCGGTCCCGCCAGTGCTTGTTCATCCCGCGCCTCCCTGTCCGGCCACGACCCGCAGGCCGGCGGCCGCGGTCTCGAGGCCTTCCAGCAGCTCCCGGAGCCGATTCTTGGCTCGGTGGCAGCGGACCCGGACGTTGTTCACCGTGGTCCCCAGGATGGCCGCGATCTCTTCGTACTCGAGGTCCTCCAGGTACCGCGCGGCGAGCACCTGCCGGTACTGCTCGGGCAGCTCGTTGAGGAGCTGGCAGAGCTCGCCCGGCTCGTCGATCCGGTCCGGCGGCGCGACCAGCGCCTCGACCTTCTCTTCTTCCAGGTCCGCCGTCCGCGACACGCGCCGGAGGTGCTTGTAGCACAGCCGCTGGGCGATCCCGTGCAGCCAGGCCCCGATCCGGCTCGGATCGCGCAGCCGATGGATCTGTTTGAACGCCGCCACGAACGTATCCTGGGCCAGGTCGTCGGCCGCGTCGCGGTCGCCGACCAGATGATAGGCCGCCGCCACGACGCGGTCCTGGTAGCGTTCGACCAACAGCGCGAACGCTTCGACCTCGCCTTGACGCACGGCGCTGACCAGCTCGGCGTCGGTCATCGACCGGTGACCTCCTAGCTGCATGTCGTTCCTACCCCGCCGAGCATTACATCCCGCCGCCCGCGACCGGCCGGACTCGTCATGCGCGCTCCTCCGCGGCGGCCGCCTGCGCCGCCTGCAGCAGGACGTCCGGCAGGTCGCTCAAGGCCGTGTCAACCAGCTCCTTGACCGACTCCAACGACTCGCCGGGCTTCACCGCCCGGTGGCCCTGAACGTAGACCTTCATCTTGGGCTCGGTGCCCGACGGCCGGATGGCCACCTTCACGCCGTCCACCCGCTGGTCGCCGCCGAGGTGGTAGATCAGGCAGTTCTCGATCACCGGCTGGCCGGTGACCCGGTTGACGTAGTCGCCGCGCAGGCGATCCTCCACTCGCACCACCGGCAGCCCGCCGAGCATCGCCGGCGGCGCCGCGCGGAGGCCGGCCAGCAGGGCGTCGATCGCCTCGCGGCGCGGCTGGTTGACGTTCAGCAGCAGCTCCTGATGGTAGCCGTAGCGGTGGTAGAGGTCGTCGAGCAACTCACTCACCGTGCGGCCTGACTCGTTCAGCTCGGCGACCAGCTCGCACAGCGCTAGGGCGGCCGAGGCGGCGTCCTTGTCGCGTACCCGCCCGCCGCGGTTGACGCCGTGGCTCTCCTCGATGGCGGCCACCAACTGCCCATCGCGCAAGGCCTGGTCGAGCACCTCGCCCATCCACCGGAAGCCGACCGGCAGCTCGCCGCGCACCCGGGCGCCGTAGTCCTCGGCGATGCGGGTGATCAGCTCGGTGGTGACCACCGATTTGAGCACCACCGGCCGCTCCGGCAGCGTCCCCTCGCGCTTCATCGCCTGGCAGGCGAACCAGGTCACCAGCACGCCGATCTGGTTGCCGTTGAGGAACCGGTAGCCGCCCTCGGCGGCGGCGTCGCGGGCGACGAAGCCGATCCGGTCGGCGTCGGGGTCGGAAGCGATGCCGGCGTCGGCGTCGTGCTCGCGGCATAGCGCCACGACCCGGCCCATGGCCGCCGGGACCTCGGGATTGGCGATCCCATTCGGCACGTGCTCGAACTCGCTGGACGGCTCGGCCTGCTCGGGAACGACCAGCACCTCGTGAAACCCGGCCCGCTCCAGGACCGGCAGCACGCACCGGCCGCCGGTGCCCTGCAGGGGACTGAAGACGACCCGCGCCCGGCGCTGGTTGCCGATGGCCTGGGCGGCCACGTAGTCCCAGTAGTCGGCATCGGCGTCGGCGCCCAGGATGGTCACGCGATCCTCCTGGACGGCCTGCTCGAGGGACTCGCGCGCGATCGCCTCGCGGCTGAGCCGGCCGACGCAGGCGATGATCCCGGTGTCGTGCGGCGGGACCACCTGCCCGCCCGAGCGCCAGTACGCCTTGAACCCGTTGTCCGCCGGTGGGTTGTGGCTGGCGGTGATCATGATCCCGCACAGCGCCTGGCGGTGGAGCACGGTGAAGGCCAGCGTCGGCGTGGCGCGACAACCGTCGAAGAGACCGACCTGGAACCCGCGCGCGGCCAGCACCTCAGCGCACAGCCGGCCATACCGGGCCGAGTTGCGGCGGGTGTCGTAGGCGATCACGCAAGTCGGCTGCTGCTCGGGAAAGACCTCGCGGACCCAGTCGCCCAGGCCGGCCGCGCTCTCGGCCATGGTCCGGTCGTTAAGCCGGTTGGGGCCGATCCCCTCGCGCCCGCGCCGGCCGGCGGTGCCGAACGGAATGACCCGGCCGAAGGCGTCCTCGAGCTCGGTCCAGTCGCCCGCCGCCACCGCTTCCGCCACCGCCTCGCGGTAGTCCGTGAAGGCTTCGCCGGTCAGCCACAGGCGCAGGTTGTCGGCCGCCTCGGCGCTCGCCTGACCGCCTGCCGCCGCGGCCTCGACCGCCGCCAGCGCCGCCTCGACATCCGCCATGTTCACCCTCTCGGCTCCGTTCGCCAACCGCCATCATGATACCAGACGCGGGTGAACGCGCGGTGAGGGCCGCCGCGGCTTCCGGCCCCGCCCGAGCGTTCGTGACGTTAGCGTCATCGTCGGACGCGCGGGTATGGTATGTACGGTCTTGGCGGAGCGCTAGGGCACCGCTAATGTCCGCCGGCGGCCCGCCGATAGATTGGTCAAGACGAGTTCCCGCTGGATTGGTGCGACGGAGTAGCGGCGACAAGCGATGATCACGATACGGATTCGTCCCGGACAGGTACTGCTCGCCCTGAGCGCCGTGTCCGTGGTCTTGGCGGCCCTGTCTCTGGCCGGGCAGTCGGCGGTCTTCTTCTGTGGCTTGCGCGACTACCTGAGTGTGGTCGACCTGTTCTGGGTGGACGCCGAGGCCAACGTGCCGACCTGGTACTCGAGCCTGCTGCTGGTAGCCATCGCGCTCCTGGCCGCGATGCTGGCCGCGGGCGCGCCCGCCGGCCAGGACCGGGCGCGCTGGGAATGGGGCGGCCTGGCCGCCATCTTCGCGTTGCTGTCGCTCGACGAGGCGTCCGGCGTCCACGAGTTGCTGATTTCGCCGGTGCGCCAGGCACTCCATGCCCAAGGCGTGCTCTACTACGCTTGGGTGGTGCCCGGCACCGTCTTCGTGGTGGTCTTCGCGTTGACCTTCGCGCGGCTGGTGTTCCGCCTGCCGGTGGAGGTTCGACGGGTCCTGTCCGCGGCGGCGGGAGTCTACCTGGCCGGCGCGCTGGGCATGGAGATGGTCGGCGGCTGGTACGCCGACCGGGTCAGCGACAGCACCTTCACCTTCGCCCTCCTGACCACCATCGAGGAGACGCTGGAGATGCTCGGGGCAAGCCTGGGAGTCTACGGCCTGTTCCGCCAGTTCGCTTCGAGCGGTGGCGAAGTGGTCCTGCGCATCGAGCGCTGAGCGGACGCCGGTCCGGAGCGCGCCATGGTGACCATCTACCACAACCCGCGGTGCGGCAAGAGCCGCGAGGCGTTGGCTCTGCTGCGCGGCCGCGGCGTCGAGCCGCGGATCGTTCTCTACCTCCAGGATCCGCCCACGGCCGCGGAGCTGGACGCGCTCCTGACCCGCCTGGGGCTCGAGCCGATGGCGCTCATCCGCCGCGGCGAGCCGGTCTTCGCCGAGTTGGGTCTGGGCGCGGGCGAGCACTCGCGCGCGGAGCTGCTCGCCGCCATGGTGGCCAACCCGATCCTGATCGAGCGGCCGATCGTGGTGTCCGGCGACCGGGCCGTGGTGGGTCGTCCGCCGGTGAAGGTGCTCGACCTGGTCTGACGCGCGGCTCAGGACTTCGCCGCCGCCTCCCGCTCGAGCAGTGCCGCCAGCGGCACGTCGCACAGGGGGCGCGACGGGGCGTTGGGGTCGAGCAACTCGGACAGGACCGTGTTTTGGAAGGCCTCCTCGACCGCCGCCAAGGCGTCGTCGAGCCGTTGATGCAACGGGCAGAGCTGCGCCTGGTGAGCGGCCAGGTGGAGCGGACAGCTCGCAATGCGCTGCACCGGGTCGACCGCGTTGATGACTTCCAGAATGGTCACCTGCGCGGGATCCCGCGCCAGCCTGAAGCCGCCCCCCAGCCCGCGCTGCGATTGCACGATGCCGGCCCGGCCGAGCGACTGCAAAACCTTGGACAAGTACCCCGCCGGGACACAGGTCTGCTCGGCGATCTGCGGGGTGGTCAGCCGCCCGTCGGTGGCCGCCGCCAGGCAGACGGCGGCTCGCAAAGCGTATTCAGCGGTCTGGGAGATCATCATCCACCCCACTCACCGTCGGCCGGCAGCGGGCGGGAGACCCGCCGCGCCCGGCCGCGAAGGCCCATTCTAAGACCGTCCGCCGCTGCGCGCAACGGGCAATTACCGAAGGTGGAGCGGGACTACCAGGAGCCAAGCAGCCGCTCGACCACCGCGGCCAGCGCGGCCGGTCCGGCGCCGGGCGCGGCGCGACGCTCGAGCCGGCCGCCCAGCGCCGCGCAGCGGTCGGCCGCCGCGCCGGCGTAGCGACGCCAGTCGTCGTCCCCCACCGGCCGGCCCAGTGCATCGAGCGGCGCCACCCAGGCCACCCGCCGCGGCGCGACCAGCAGGCCCAGCTCCGGCAGGTCGAAGTCGGCCACCGCCTCGGGCATCCAGAAGTACCCCCGCGCCTCATGATAGTTGTGATCAACAAGCATTTCCAGAGACAGCAGCGTGCGCACGGCAATCACGCCGTCGATGGCTTTGCCAAGCCCACCGGCGAGCAATGCCCAGAGCCCGCCGAGCTCCTCGCCGACGGCGAAAACGCGTCTTCCAGCAAGATGCTCGTTATCACAAATAAATTCCGACGTGCGCAGAACGTCGCTCGCCTGGAGCGCCGGCAGGGCGGTCCCGAGGTGGCCCCAGGCGGCGATGGCGCGGGAGTCGCGGACCCACTGATCGGGATCCCAGCCGGCGGCGGTGGGCTTGTGGCGGCCCTGCCGCGGATCGAGCTCGCCGGCGTCGCGGACGTCGAGGCTGAGGACCGGGTAGCCGCGCCGCGCCAGCTCGAGTGGCAGCGACGGCCGGTCGGCGCGCGGCGGCTTGCCCCACTGCGCGGCGTGGAGGATGACCGGCCGGTCGGCCGGCACCGCCTCGGGGCGGAAGAGGACCGCCGGGAGGTACAGCCCGGGCTCGGTCTCCAGGCACAGCAGCTCGGCGGTCAGGCCGTCCAGGGCGAGGGCGCCGGCGGGTCGGGCGGCCGGCGGGGTGCGCTCGGCCGGGAGTTTGAGACCCAGGCGCCGGATCACCGCCGCGCGGAGGTCGTCGGGAGTGATGGCGGTGCGCCGGCGGCGCAGGGCGGCGAGGGTCTCACGGTTGATGTCCTGGCCGCTGCGGCTGTGCAGGTCGGCCAGCAGCGAGCCGCGCGGAGCGCACCACAGCTCCTCGGCCTTGAGCGGCTCCAGCGGCGGCTCGTCGGACCCGGCCTCGGTCCGGCCCAGCCAGCGGTTGAGCCACTCGTAGGCGGCCACCCGCTTGGGCTGCTCCAGATTGTGCACCCCGTCGACCCAGACCAGTTCGCAGCGCTCCGGCGCGCCCAGGCCGCGGTAGAACCGGAGCATGTCCTCGACCTTCTTGGCGTGGCCGACCTCGCCGGAGTCCCGGCCGACGATTACCCGGCACGGCCGTGGGGCGATCAGGCAGAGGATCTCCTTGTCGCGGAAGGATTGCCCGATCAGGTAGGTGTTCTCCATCGACCCGCCGGGGTGCGCCGCCGCGCAGGCCTGGATGCGCTCGTCCACGGCGGCGGTCAGGAAGGCCATCTGCCCGCCACCGGAATTGCCGACCACCCCCAGCCGGGCCGGATCCACCTCCGGCCGGGAGGTCAGGTAATCGACCGCCCGGAGCGCGTCCCAGACCCGGTGGCCGCTGAGCGTGCGGCCGACCAAAAACGACGGCCGGCCGAGCTGGTGGTGCTGGGCCACCGGCCCGCCGACGGTGTCCTTGAGCGTCTCCGGGTCGAAGCACTCCAGCCGCTCGCCCTGCCCGGTGGGGTCGATGGCCAGCACCGCGTAGCCTTTGAGCACCAGGCCCAGGGCGCACTCGTGGTAGAGGTGGTAGCCCTTGCCCTCGTCGGAGTGGCCGCACACCAGGAGCACGCCGGGCGCCTTGCCCGCGGCCCGCCCGTGGTAGAAGTTGGCGCTGACCAAGTGCCCTGGCCGGCTCTCGAACAGGACCTTCTCGATCACGGTGGCGCCGCGGTCGATTGTCCCGACAACCTTCGGCCTGAGCGGCGTGCGCTCGGGGAACGGGCCGAAATAGTCGGCCAGCCTGGCGCGGATGCGGGCCTGGTAGGCGCGCCAGGCTTCCGGCGTGGTCAGCGCCGCCAGCTCGGCCTCGCGCTGGGCCTCCTGCGCGGCCACGGCGCGGTTGAGTTGCTCGCCCAGCCCGCCGCGCGGCAGGCCGGCCGCCTCGGGTCGCTGGTAGACCCGCAGATCGGGTGGCGGCGGCAGTTGCTCGGCCGGCAGCAGCGTGCCGCGGAACCGCCCGGCCGGGGCCAGTTCCAAGGCCACCAGCCGGGCATACTCGCCCGCGTCGGCCGCGCCGCGCCAGACCAGCTTGCTGTTGCGTTGCAGGTCCGCCAGTCCCAGGTCGCGCTCGGCCACCGTTTCCTTGGCCTCGGCCGCGGTGCCGTCGAAGCGCCACTCGGCCAGCGGCCGACCGTTGACCGCCAGCGAGGCCGTCGAGGCGCCGTCCGGCTCGTCCAGATACCTGGCGAAGACCCGGTACCGGCCCGTCTCGCCACGGAAGTAGAACAGCGCCTCGCCCTGCCTGGCTCCGGCCTCCGGCGGAATCTCCAAGACCGTCTGGCCGCCGCGGACGACCACCTGGTAGTCGGTCAGGTCCCAGGCCTCGTCGGCCGTCAGGACCATCCGCCGCCCGGCCGGCGACTCGACGTCCGCCTCGGTGCCGGTCAGCACCAGGTCGTCGAACCAAGCCGTCCCGGTACCCTCCAGCTCGAGGTAGGCCATGGCCCAGGTGACCGCGCCGGGCGCCGTGACCGCGACCGTTGCCTGGGTCCAGTCCTGGTCGCCGCTGACCGTGCCGGAGCCGGGCTGGGCGGCGATCTGGTCGCCGGCCATCAGGTACAGCCGCAGCCGGGCCTCGCCCTGGACGCCGGCGGTGCGGATCCAACCGGTCAGCTTGACCGGCGTCCCCGGCGCGATGGCTAGATCGAGCCGGTGCCCGGTCCGCCAACGGCTGAGGGTCTTGTCCAGGTTCTCGATCTTCAGCGCCCGCCGCCCACCGTGCGCGACCTGATCGTCGCAGCTCAGCCGCCGCAGCGCGTCGCTGGGCGTCCGGGCTTCCCAGAACGCCACCCAGCCGCCGTCATCGAGCTCGCAGCCGCCGTTGAGCAGCAGATTGTCCGCCGCCGGCGCCAGGAGGCAGTACGCCAAGAGCCATCCGGCCATGCGCGGTCCCTTCGGCCACGTTCCAGTTCGCCAACCCCGCGCGTCGCACCTGCGCAGGGTTGGGGTCAGGTCTTGCAATCGCACATTTGTGCGATTGCAAGACCTGACCCCATGTGGATTCGGCAATTGTAATTTATGTAGAGTCCGTTGTCGCGGGGACGCTTGCGGCGGTCGGGCGGGTGAGGCACCCTTGGGCGGGAGTTGACCATGCGCATCGCCTACCTGTTGCTACTCTGCTGCGCCGGCGCGCCGGCGGAGGTGCTGACCCTGGCCGCCGGCGGGCGGCCACAGATGACCGTGGTGATCCCGGCCAAGGCCGCCGCGCCGGTGGTTCAGGCCGCCGAGGATCTGCGGCACTACGTCCAGAAGCTGTGCGGCGTCGAGCTGCCGCTGCGGACCGACGGGCAGGCGGTCGCCGGGCCGGCAGTCTATCTGGACCGCTGCGCCAAGACCACCACCGCCGATCTGCCGGGGCTGGAGGTCAACCCCGAGTCCTACGCCATCGGGCCGCGCGGCGGCGATCTCTACCTGGCCGGACGCTACCCGACGGCCAGCGCCTTCGCCGTCTACGGCTTTCTGGAGCAGGAACTGGGGATCCGCTGGTTCGCGCCGGGCGAGCTGTGGGAGTACGTCCCGGCCGGTCAGCCCGGCGAGCTGCAGGTCGAGCTGTCGGGGCGGGTGGTCTCGCCCGGCACCTCGCCGCGGGTCTGGTCGGGCCACCAGTGGGTCGATTCCTGGAAGCGCTGGCAGCTCCGCAACCAGACGGTCCTCAGCGAAGTGGTCCCCCGCCGCCAATTCCAGAACAACGTGTGGCGCGTCTTCCCGCCGGAGAAGTACGCGCAGACACACCCCGAGTACTACCCGCTGATCGGCGGCAAGCGCTGGATCCCGCCCGCCGGCGAGAACGCCTGGCGGCCGTGCGAGAGCAATCCCGAGGTGATCCGGCTGGTCGCCGAGTTCGCTCGGACTTGGTTCGACCAGCATCCCGAGATCGACAGCTTCTCGGTCGGCATGGACGACATCAACCACCTCTGCGGCTGCCCCAACTGCCGTGCCTGGGACCCGCGGCCGGACTCGTACGAGAAGCGTGAGTTCTCCGACCGCCACTACAAGTTCGTCAACGCCATCGCCCGCGAGGTGGCCAAGACCCATCCCGACAAGTACATCGGCACGTTGATCTACAGCATCGCCCGGAACCTGCCCGAGACGGTCGACACGCTGGAGCCGAACGTGTTCGGGTTCATCACCGAGACCAGCGCGGCCTGGTGGGACGACGCGCGGCGGCAGGCCGACCACGCGCTCAGCCGCGAGTGGGCCAAGCGCTGCCGGCACCTGTCCCGGTACGACTACTACGGCTTCGCCTGCCTCACGCCGCGCTACTACCCGCACTTCGTCGACGAGCAGATGAAGTTCGACAAGTCGCTCGGGTTCGAGGGGATGTATCTCGAGGTCTACACCTTCCTGCCCCACACCGCGCCGATGATCTGGGCCACGGCGAAGCTGCAGCAGGACGCCGCGCAACCCATCGACGGGCTGCTGGCCGAGTACTTCGCCAGGCTGTTCGGCCCCGCGGCCAAGACCGTCGCCCGGTACTACGAAGTCCTGGAGCGCAGCTACGCCACGCCGCGGCCCGGTCGGCCGATGTGGGAGCATCGCAACCTGGTGGCCCAGGCCATGGCCGTCACGCCGGCGGCCTTGGACCAGTGCTTCGCGCTGCTCGATCAGGCGGACCGCGAAGCCGGCTCCGAGCCGGTCCGCCAGCGACTCGCCGTGCTCCGCGCGGCGCTGAAGTACTCCAGCTTCCCCATCCGCAGCTACGCCCTCAGCCGCGAACTGTTGGCGGCGAAGGTCACCGATGCCGCCTCGGCCGCGGCGGTGAGCGACAAGATCGCCGCCATGATCCGGCTCAGCGCGGCCCGCGAGCCGGTCTGGTCGGCCGCCGCCAAACGCGATGATCTGCTCGGCGAGACGGTCCGCGGGCTGGGCGGCATGGGCTATCTGGCGACCGGCCAGATGTCGCGCCTGGAGGCGGGCGCGCCGGCGGCGGCCATCGCCCTGATGGACTGGTACCGCGCCCACGCGCCCGACCAGTTGGCGGCGGCGGCCAGGAAGCTGACTTCCGCCGCGGCCGAAGGCGACGTGGCCAACGCCGCCCGGGCTTGGCGGTGGATCGCCGAGACCAGGCCGCCGAACCTGGTCAAGAACGATGGCTTCGAGGAGCAGACCACCAAGCCCGGCGCGGCCGAAAAGGACTGGACCGCGGCGGCGGCGACGCACTGGTCGACCTGGGATCGGACGCGGCAGTCGAAGCTGACCATCCGCCCCGCCGGCCGGACCGGCAACGCGGCCAGCCTCGCCGGCGCGGAGTCGGCGGTGTACATCCAGAACGTGGACGTGAAGCCCGGCGAGCGGTACCTTTGCGTGGCCTGGGCCAAGGGCCACGCCGCCTCGGGCACGGCCGGCAATCTGACCGTCCGCCACCGCACCCCGGACGGCGCCTGGAGCCAGCGCGGCGATTTGGAAAAGTCGGTCGACGCGGTCGACTGCCAGGAGCAGTGGCGCCCGCTGGTGATCTTCCAGACGGTGCCCGAAGGGGTCGGCAAGCTGGTGATCATGCTCGGCGCGGCCCGGCAGCAGGCCGGCGACGAGATCCTCTTCGACGACATCGCCCTCTACCGGCTGCCGGACCGATGGCCCGACTGACCGTCGACTTCCACCCAAACGAACGGGCGGGGCCGGAGCCCCGCCCGTCGATGACGTCTGGCCTGTCGGCGGGCTAGAAGTCCATGCCGCCCATGCCGCCCATGCCGCCCATGCCGCCCATGCCACCCATACCGCCGTGGCCGCCGCCGGGGGGCGGGGGCGGGGCCGGGGGTTCGGGCTTGTCGGCCACCGTGCACTCGGTGGTCAGGATCATCCCGGCGATGCTGGCCGCGTTCTCCAGCGCCGAGCGGACGACCTTCAGCGGGTCGACCACGCCGGCCGCGACCAGATCGACGAACTCCTGAGTCAGGGCGTTGTAGCCGTAGTGCGCGGCGTCGTTGGCCAAGGTCTGCTGGAGGATGACGCTGCCCTCGTCGCCGGCGTTCTCAGCGATCATCCGCAGCGGCTGGGACAGCGCGCGGCGGACGATGTCGACGCCGATCTGCGCGTCGGGCGCCTCGGCCTGGAAGCCGTCGAGCACCTTCGCCGCGCGGGCCAGGGCCACGCCGCCGCCGACCACGATGCCTTCCTCGATCGCCGCCTTGGTCGAGTGCAGGGCGTCCTGGAACCGGGCCTTCTTCTCCTTCAGCTCGGTCTCGGTCGAGGCCCCGACGCGGATTTCGGCCACGCCGCCGGCCAGCTTGGCCAGCCGCTCCTCAAGCTTCTCGCGGTCGTAGTCCGAAGTGGTCTTCTCGATCTCGTTGCGGATCTGGGTGATCCGGCCGGCGATGGCCGCCTGCTCGCCCTTCCCGCCGATGATGGTGGTGTGGTCCTTGTCGACCACCACCTTGTCGGCGCGCCCGAGTTGAGCGATCTCGACCTTCTCGAGCGTGACGCCCAGGTCCTCGGTGAAGAAGGTGCCGCCGGTCAGCACCGCCATGTCCTGCAGCATGGCCTTGCGCCGATCGCCGAAGCCGGGCGCCTTGACCGCCGCGGCGCGGACGATGCCGCGGAGGTTGTTGACCACCAGGGTTGCCAGCGCTTGGCCCTCGACGTCCTCGGCCACTATCAGCAGCGGCTGCCGGGTCTCGGCCAGCTTCTGGAGCAGCGGCACCAACTGCTGCACGTCGGCGATCTTCTTCTCCCAGAAGAGCATCAGCGGCTCTTCCAGGACGCACTCCATGGTCTCGGGGTCGGTCACCATGTAGGGCGACAGGTAGCCCTTGTCGAACTGCATACCCTCGACCAGCTCGATCTCGGTCTGCGAGGTCTTGCCTTCTTCGATGGTCACCACGCCGTCGGGCCCCACCTCGGCCAGGGCTTCGGCGATCACGCTGCCGACGTCCTGCCCGTTGCCGGCGATGGTCGCCACGTGCTCGTAGGCCTGCTTGTCCGAAACTGGCTCGGACTGCGTGCGCAGGTGGTCGATGACCTGCTCGACGGCCTGCTCGATCCCGCGCTTGACCCGCAGCGGGCTGGCCCCGGCAGTGACGGCCTTGAGGCCCTCGCGCAGGATGCACTGCGCCAGCACCGTGGCGGTGGTGGTCCCGTCGCCGACCACGTCGGCGGTCTTCTTCGAAACTTCCCGTAGCAGCCGCGCGCCGAGGTCCTCGAAGGGATGCGGCAGCTCGATGTCCTTGGCCACGGTGACGCCGTCCTTGGTCACCGTCGGGCTGCCCCAACTCTTCTCGATCACCACGTTCCGGCCGCGCGGTCCCAGGGTGACCTTGACGGCGTTCGCGACCTGGTCGGCGCCGCGCTGCAGCGCCTTCCGGGCGCGCGCGTCGTAAGCCAGCAACTTGCTTGCCACGTCGTTCTCCTCCTACTCGCGAACGGCCAGGATATCGCTCACGCCGAGGATCTTGTACTCCTTGCCGTCGACCTTGACCTCGGTCCCGGCGTACTTGCCGAAGATCACCGTGTCGCCCTGCTTGACCGGCATCTCCACGCGCTTGCCGTCATCGCGGCGGGCGCCCGGACCGGCCGACACAACCGTGCCCTCGGTCGGCTTCTCACCGGCGGATTCCGGCAGCACGATCCCGCCCTGCACGCGCTCCCGCTCCTCGTTCACTTCGATCAGCACATGATCGCCAAGCGGCTGCAAGCCCATCGTTGACCTCCCGGCGGCAACCCACGGCCGACCGGCCGTGCCGCCCGCGCCGACCATCCCCGACTCGTGTCAATGCCGTGTCACGAACCTGGCACGGTGATGTAACGACCGCCGTGACACAGAGGCGTTGCGAGTGGATGATGAACGCCAGGTGGTGACCATCACTCGGGTGCGGCACCGGCGCGACGTGTACCGCTGATCAGGCCAGGCCGTACTTCTTCCGCACCTCGGACCACGGCCGCGCCGGGCCTTCGGCCATGGCCTCCCTGGATGCGGCCACGTCGGCCGCATCTTCCAGCGCCTCGAGTTGCTCGACCGGCACCAGCCCGAACCGCTGGCCGGCATGGCGCAAGATCACTCGTTCGCCCTTCGCGGCCTTGGCGAAGGCGGCTTCCAGGTCTACGGTGTCCTCGGCCCGAGCCATGGGTCACTCCCCCGCCACAGTGGCGGCTACCACGATTCTCGGCGCTGTGGTCTCCCGAGTCAAGGGCCGCGCCCGCCGGCGGCGAACCAGCGGGCCGTATCGGGAGTTCGCCATGTCCACGTTCGGCCGCGCCGCGCTGCTGCTGCTCTGGGTCACCGCCGTTGGCGCGCAGGCGCCGCGGAAGAACGCCACGCCGGCGCCGCGCTCCGGGCCGCTGACCATCGACGGCCGGCTGGACGAGCCGGCCTGGGACAAGGCGCCGCTGCACACCGGGTTCGAGATGCCGCTGGGCTACACAGGTCGACAGCCCATCCCCGACGACCGGCAGACCTCGTTCCGGGTGCTCTACGACGAGGCGGCCCTGTACTTCGGCATCCGCTGCAACGAGCCGAAGATGGCCGAGCTGACCACTCTGGCGGCGCGGCAGCACGACGCGGCGATGTGGTCGGACGACGACGTCGAGTTGTTCCTCGACCCCGTGGGCGACCGGACCGAGTACTACCAACTCGCCATCAACGCGGACGGGACGCAGGTCGATCTCTACCTGATCGAGTCCGGCAACACTGGCAAGGGCGGCTGGTCCGGGGAATGGCGCGCGGCCAGCCTCAAGGGCCCGGACTTCTGGTCGGTCGAGGTCGCCATCCCGTTCGCCCTGCTGCGCGAGCGGCCGTCCGCGAGCTGGGCCGAGCACTGGGCCTTCTCGCTCTCGCGCACCCGCACCCCGGCGCCGCGGTACTACTCGCAGTTCAGCCCCGCCGAGAAGTACCACGACGTGGCCAACTTCGGCACGCTGGGGCCACTCAAGATTGACCGCGGGCGGTACAACCTCTATGCCGAGGGCGCCGCGTTCCGGCTGGCGCCCGGCGGTGAAGGGTATCGGGTGACAGGTTCGCTGGAGGTCGAGAACCGCGGCGACCAGCCCTTCGACGGGACGCTCGAAATGGAGGTGCTGACCGCCGGCGCCCGCGGCGGCAGCGTCCCGGTCAAGCTCGCCCCGCGCGCTCGGGCGACGGTCCAGGTGCCCGGCGCGGCCGTGCCCGAGCAGGGCAAGTTCCCGGTCATCTTCCGGCTCAAGACGGCCGCGTACACGGCAATGAACCTGCGCGTCGACCGCTGGTTCCGGTTCGTGCCGCTGACCCTGCGCCTGACCCGGCCCAACTACCGCGACGGGATCTACGCCACGCAGCAGGTCGACAGCATCGCCGGGGTGGTCTCTTTCGGCCTCCCGGACGATCAGCTCCAGGGCCGTACCGCTCGGGTGTCGCTGAGCGGCGCCGGAGCCGAGTCGGTCAGCGCCGACTACCCGGTCAGCGGGTCGAGCGTCGCCTTCGAGCTGCCGGCCGGCGGGCTGCGCGAGGGCGGTTACGTGGTCCGGGCCGAGCTGCTCCGGTCGGTCAACCCGACCGCCAAGCCGCCAACGTACGAGACCGAAGCGGAGGTCGATCTGACCCTGCGCAAGCTGCCTCGCGCGCCGGCGGTCGAGGCGCGGGTGGACGCCGAGGGGAACCTGCTGATCAACGGCACGCCGGTCTTCCTGCGCGGCTGGTACGGCAGCCTGAGCTACGGCGTGGGCAGCTCCTCGTTCCCCCAGGCGCGGCTGCCGCACTCGACCAACTTCATGATGGGCGCCAGCGCGTTCGAGCGCGCCGATCTCAACCTGTACACGCTGTCGGGTCTCAGCCGACTGGTGGACGAGACCAAGGCGAAGCTCGACCAGCCCATCGACGGCGAGCTGAAGGCCAAACTCCGCGCCGCCGTGGCCGAGGTGTGGGATGAACGGAACGTGATCGGCTACTACATCTCCGACGAGCCGGAGTGCCGCGGCCTGTCGCCGGTGTTTCTGGCCAGCCTGCGCGACTACCTGGCCGAGCTCGACCCCTACCGCTTCTGCATGATCGTCTCCCGCGCGCCGGCCGAGTACATGTCCGCTTGCGACGTGATGTGCCCGCATCCCTATCTGAACCCGATGGTCCGTGACGGGCAGCGCCGGTTCGGCTCGCCGCTGGACCATATCCACAAAGTCATTCGCGAAGGCGTGGCCGCCAACGACGGCGGGCGGGCGCTGTGGGCCATGCCGCAAACCTTCAGCTACGACGGGCTGTACGGCCAGCACCCGACCTTCACCGAGTCCCGCTGGTTCGCCCTCACCGCCCTGGCCAACGGCGCCAAGGGGATGGTCCCGTTCATCTTCGGCGGGTACTGGAACCACCTCGAGAACCGGCTCGCCATGGACGCGGTGTTCGAGGAATTGGCCTTCCTGGCGCCCGCCTGGACGGCGGCCGGCGGCGCGCGGCCGGCGGCCTCGGACAACCCCGGCGTGGACGTGATCGCCAAGCGCCACCAGCCTCGGCCGGTGGACCGGGCCCACCTGTTCCTGGTCGCGGCCAACCAGAGCTACGACCCGGCCACCGCCACCTTCACCGTCCCCGCCCTGGCGGAGCTGAGGGCCAAACGGCTGCTGGTGCTCCGCGAGAACCGGGTGATCGAGGTCTCCGGCGACCGGTTCACCGACCAGTTCGCCGGCCTCGGCGCGCACGTCTACACGACCCTGGAGGTGTTGCCGCGGTTCAAGTCCCTCGACGAGCTTCAGGCCGAGATCGCCGACGCCTTGAAGCAACCCGTGGACGCCGGCAACCTGCTCGCCACAGGGGAGGTGAAGTGGGCCCTGGGCAAGCCGGGCGCGGCGGCCCAACCCGATCCGGACCTGGCCGACGGGATCACCGACGCCGCGGCCTGGCTGCCCTACTACAGCGACCGCAACCAGTGCGAGGTGACCTTCGCGCGGCCGGTCACCTTCCGCCGCGTGGAGCTGTGGACCTCGACCATCAAGGCCGCCGACCTGGACCTCTGGCAGAACGGCGCGTGGCGCACCATCCACACCTGGCAGGACCAGTACCTGCCCCACCTGGAATGGCACGGCGACCCGGTGACCACGGACCGGCTGCGCATCCACATCAAGGCCCAGCGCCAAGGCTACGGCACCTGGGTCTGGCCGGAGATCACGGAGCTGGGGGTGTACGAATAGACCGGCAGGTTGGCGACAAGTCCGCCGCGCCCCAACCAAGAGCGGCCTAACCCAACGTCCTGAGCAACTGCTGGACGAACGCGTGGGCCGAGGCCTTGAGGTAGTCGTGGGCTGCTTGGGTCTCGGGCATCACCTCACCGTAGGCGAAGTACGCCGCGCGGCTCGGGCCGATGCCGTCCGCGGTGGCATAGTCGACGCGGAGGAAGCTTACGGCCTCGGCGGCGTCGGAGTCGTCCAGCATCAGGCGCAGGTCGGCGGCGACCGCCGGCACGCCACCCTCGATGTTTGCCAGCACATAGTGCAGATCGAAAGCGTCCTTGGGCATCTCCCGTCCGCGGACCGCCCGAGCCTTGAGCACCACGTACGAGGCCGGGCCGCAGACCCAGATGTCACGCTCCGTCACCTCGCCCCGTAGCGTCTGACCTGACAGCCGGACTTGACGTCGGTCGCGGGCCACGAGTTGTAGCCCGTCGGCGATGATGGCCGCGAAGTCGGGCTCCAGGTTCTGCAGGCGGGCATGCCGGCTGGCCTGCGGGCTACGGGGGATCAGGAAGTCGATGGTCACCTTCGTGCCCAGCGCGGGGTCGGTGCGCCAGGTCTGGCGACGGGTCCGGCCCTGCTCGGTCTGCTCGGCCCGGTAGCCGGATCCGCGCAGGAGCTCAGCGAGGCCGGCGTAGCCTTCGTCTTCCAGCAGCGCGAGCTCCAGGCCCAGGTCCATGTCCGTAGTCCCCGGATGGGGCTCGGTGCCTTCGGGCTGACGATCTGGCGGGATCAACAACGATGGCACCGCCCCGCCGACGAGCGTGACGCGCTCCATCGTGTCACCCAGCACCGTGGCAACATGGAGACATGTCTGGCGGACCCGCTCGAAGGCTTCCGGCGGGTAGTCTACGCGCGTCCGGCGGGCTTCCCTCACGGCTCCGCCCCTTCGGCGCGCGACGGCCACGTCAGGTACCGCCGGCGGAGCTCCTTGGCCGCTTCTTCGGCGCGTTCCGGGTGTCCCTTCAGATCAAGGTAGGTCTGCACCGCGCTGACGCAGCGGACGCCATCCACCACCTCCGCGCCGGTGAAGACGCCGTCGTCGTTGGGTACCACCAGCCAGGTGTTGCTGCCAGCCATGCCCTCGTGAACGCCCAGCTCGGCCAGCAACTCCGCGCTCGGCAAGCGAGAAAGGTAGATGGTCGCCGTGCGAAAAGCGGCGTGAGGCTCCCACAGCCAGGCCGCGGCGAGGCCGGTGGCGGCGTGCTCCACGGCGTGCTCGGATAGTCCGGCGGCCAGCACCCGGGCCAGCTCCGGCCCGCTCCGAGCCGCTACGTGGCCGCGCACCACGGTGTGCTCCGCGAACTCGTAGGCCGCGTGCCAGGCCGACAGCAGCCGGTCGGCAGCGGTCACCCGGTAGCTGACCGCCCGGCCCCGGCTCGCCCGCGCGACGAACCCGGCCTCGACGTACCGCGGCAACAGGCGGCTGAGAAACCCACTGCTCAGGCCCGTCAGCTCGGCCAGCTCGCCGTGCCCGTAGGAACGGTCGGGAGCGAGCAGCAGGACCCGGGCCACGCGCGAGCTGCGCGGGGCGAACAGCGAGGCCGGCCGGCCTCGTCGCTTGAAGCGGTTCGGCTCGCCCAGGACACGGATGCGCAAGCCCGCCGCCACGATGTCCGCGTTGCCGGACAGGTCAAGCCAGGAGAAACCCGCCTCAGAGCACAGCCGCCGGCCGGTCTCGCCCATGTACGGCACCACCAGCACCGGCGTCCCGCGCTCTTCGGACCAGGACGCCATCTGCCGCAACGCTGCGCCAACCTGCTCGGCGGTGGCGGCCGCTTTGTACTCCACCAGGAACCGCCACCGGCCGGCCGCCAGGACTGCGTCCGGCCTCCGTGAGGCAGGTCTCGCGACGGCGGGATCGCAGCGTTCCGCAGCCAGACCGGTGACGGACCGGAAGGCCGGAAGCAGACGGGAAATGGCTTGCGCTTGTCGCATGTTCCCATTATAGCCATATCTTCCCACGCGCGAAACAGGCATAATAAACGCAGGAATGCTCGTCTCGTCGGCGCGTCCCGGGACGCACGGCAAACGGCCGGTGGGCGCCCAACCCGCGGCGCGAAGGCCGCGCCGTCGCCGCCTCCACAACCTTGCCCGCCCGGCGGTGTCGAATCTTCCGGGTGTGCCATGCCGCGAACGACAGCAAAGAGTCGAGCGAAGGACGCCGGCGGGCGGCTGCGCGGTGACCTGATCGGGCTGGGCCTGGTCACCATCGGCGCGCTGGTCCTGGCCGGGTTGCGCGCGCCGGAGGCCGGGCCGGTGCTCGGCGGCCTGGCCGCCTTGCTGCACGCTGTGGTCGGCCGGCTGGCCGAGGTCGTGCCCTACCTGTTCTTCTTCGTCGGCACCTGGTGGCTGTTGCGCGGTCAGGCTCCGCCGCCGCCGGCCTCGACCGTCGGGCTGGGGCTGCTCTGTCTGGCGGCCAGCGGGTTCATCCACGTCCGGGTGCCGTTCGGCGAGGAGTTCCGCGCCAGTGCCGACGGGCAGGGCTTCCTCAACCCGCCGGCGTGGTACGGCGGGCTGGTCGGCGCCGGGCTGGTCTTCTTCCTGCGCCGCCTGGTCGGCGACATCGGCTGTCGGATCGTGCTGGGCATGATGGTCTTGGCCGGTCTGGTGCTGTCCAGCCAGCGCAGTATCCGCGAGTTTCTGGAAGGCGTGCGCGAGCGGGCGCGAGAGACGGCGCAGCAGCTCGGTCAGGAGCGCTCCCGCCGCGTCCGGAGGCCGCGAGCGCGGCGTCAGACCGAGCCGGCGCCCGACCTGGCCGGGCTCCCGGTGCCGCTCTACCTGCGTGAGGAACTGCCCATCGCCGAGCCGCCCGAGCCCGAGCCGGAGCCTGAGCCGAACCCGAGCGCCGAGGCGCCGGCGCCCGGGCCGTTCGACACCCGCCTGGAGCGCCCGCCGGTGCCGCTCGACGAGAGCGGCCACCCGCGGCAGATGACCCTGCCCGGCATGCCCACGCCGCCCGGCATGTCCGAGCTGGAGGAGGCCTGGTACGCCGACGGCGAGCCGACCGACTACCGCACCCCGCCGCTCGACCTGGTTCAGCCGGCCAAGTCCGGGCCGCTGCCCGACCGGCTGCCCGAGATCCGCGCCAACAGCGAGCGGCTCGAGCGGACGCTGGCCAGCTTCCGGATCGAGGCGCGGGTGGTCAACACCGAGATCGGTCCGACGGTGACGCGCTACGAACTGGAGCTGGCGCCCGGGATCAGGGTCAGCAAGGTCGCCGTGCTGGCCGACGACATCGCCATGGCGCTGGCCTCGACCGGGATCCGGATCGAGGCCCCGGTGCCCGGCAAGGGCGTGATCGGGATCGAGGTGCCGAACCAGATCCGCGAGGTGGTCCACCTCCATTCGGTACTCACCTCACGCGACTTCCGCGACGCGCCGGGGCCGCTCCCGTTCGTGGTCGGCAAGGACATCGCCGGGCACATCAAGGTCGGCGAGCTGACCCGCATGCCGCACGTCCTGGTCGCCGGCTCGACCAACTCGGGCAAGTCGGTCTGCCTCAACTGCATCATCATCTCGCTGCTCTACCGCCTCTCGCCGCGCGACCTGCGGTTCCTGATGATCGACCCGAAGCGAGTCGAGCTGACGCTCTACGACGGGATTCCGCACCTTGACCGGCCGGTGGTCCACGATCCCGAGGACGCGGCCGACCTCCTCCGCGGCGCGGTGCGCGAGATGATGTGCCGGTACGACCGCCTCCACGCCCTGGGCGCCCGGAACATAGGCAGCTACAACGCGCAGGTCGATGAAGACGAGCGGATGCCCTACATCGTGGTCATCATCGACGAGCTGGCCGAGCTGATGATGCTCGCCAGGGCCGAGGTGGAGGCCAGCATCTGCCGCATCGCGCAGCTCGCCCGGGCCACCGGGATCCACCTGGTGGTGGCCACCCAACGGCCGTCGGTGAACGTGGTCACCGGGTCGATCAAGGCCAACATCGGCACCCGCATCGCCTTCGCCGTGGCGCAGCAGGTGGACAGCCGGGTGATCTTGGACCAGGTCGGCGCCGAGCGGCTGATCGGCCGCGGCGACATGCTCTACTCGCCGATCGACAACAGCAAGCCGGAACGCATCCAGGGCGCCTTCGTCGACGAGCTGCAAGTCCACCACCTGGTCGAGTACCTCCAGGCCATGCCCTCCACGCTCAAGGTCCGCTACGAGGAGAGCATCATCAAGCCGGTGGCCGCCGATGCCGAGGACGGCTACGCCGACGAGGGCGTCGACGACGACAACCTGGACGACCTGTTCTGGGAGTGCGTCGAGTTCGTCCGCCGCGAGGGCGAGGCCTCGACCTCCCGGCTCCAGCGGACCTACGGCATCGGCTACAACCGGGCCGGGCGGATCATGGACCAGATGTTCAACCTGGGCATCGTCGGCCCGCCCCGCGGCAGCAAGCCGCGCGAGGTGCTGGCCTCCGGCCCGAAGGGTCCCAGCGACCTCCGCCGGCGCGAGCCGGACCTGTTCGAGGAGCTGACCGGCGGCACCGATGCCGGGTAGCCGACAATCATCCCTCGCCAATCTTGAAAACGCCTCTGGTAGTAGCTAGAATGGTCCCAGCAGCGGGTGGGTCGGTTGGATCATGCCGAGGAGGATACCGATGCGCCGGACCCAGAGGTCGGGCTTCACCCTGATCGAGTTGCTGGTCGTAATCGCGATCATCGCGATTCTGGCGGCCATCCTGTTTCCCGTGTTCGCCAAGGCGCGCGAGAAGGCGCGCCAGTCGAGTTGCCAATCGAACGGCAAGCAGCTTGGCGTGGCGGTCATTCAGTACACGCAGGACTACGACGAGCGCTATCCGCGCACCGAGTCGGTGGCCGGGCTGCCTCAGGGCGCCAACGGGACCAACGTCAACTGGTGGCGGTTCCGGCTGGAGCCGTACATCAAGAACTGGCAGTGCTTCAACTGCCCCTCGTCGAGTCAGATCAACATGGCCGACTCGACTCTCCAGGCGCTCAGCCATTACGGCTACAACTGCCTGCTCAACGGCGACGCGATGGCCGACGGGCCGAGCCCGTCGGAGAAGATCGCCCTGGGCGACTCGCTCCACTGGTGCGGTGACCTGTACAACGGCGCCAACTTCGCCTATGCCGCCAAGAGCGGGTGGTACGACCTGTCCCAGGCGGCCAACCGCACCTTGGACAAGACCCGGCACAACGACGGCTCGAACCTGGTCTTCGCCGACGGGCACGTCAAGTGGATGGGCGCGGTGGCCTGCTACGGCGGCATGCCGGGCCTGATCAACAGCCCGTAACCAACTCCGGGCAGGCTCCGACTCGCCGCCCCGCGCGTCCCGTCGCGCGGGGCGGCGTGCGCTATAATGGGTGCGCGCCGGAGCCGTGATGAGTTCTTCCCGCCTGCTGGAAACGCTGTCCCAGCGCGTCGTCATCGGCGACGGCGCGGTCGGCACGCAACTGGTCGCGCGGGGTGTGCCCTGGTCGAGCTGTCTGGACGAGCTGAACCTGTCCAGCCCGACTCTGGTGCTGGCGGTCCATTACGAGTACCGCGCCGCCGGCGCAGAGGTCCTGGAGAGCAACACTTTCGGGGCCAACCGCCTGCTCCTGGCCAGGTTCGGCCACGAGGACAAGGTGGCCGAGATGTGCGCCGCCGGGGTTCGCCTGGCGCGGCAGGCGGCCGGCGACGAGGGGTTCGTGCTGGGCAGCGTGGGCCCGGCCGGCCGCACCGCCGGCCGGCGCGAGGATCCGGTCACCCGGCAGGAGCTGAGCGACGCCTTCGCCGAGCAGGTGGCGGCCCTGGACGAGGCGGGCGCCGACGCCATCCTGCTCGAGACCTTCGTCTCCATGGACGAGTTGACGCTGGCCTTCGAGGCCGCCCGCGGCGTGACCGAACTGCCGCTGCTGGTGCAATTCTCGATCCCCGACCGGCTGGCCGACGAGGGCGGCGAGGACCTCCTCCGGGCGATGCTCCGCCTCCGCGAGTCCGGCGCCGCGGCGCTGGGCGGCAATTGCGGGTTCGGCCCGCTGCACCTGGTCCGGACCATCGAACGGCTGAGCGCGCTGACCGACGCGCCGCTGAGCGCCTATCCCAACGCCAGCTTCCCGCAGGTGGTCGAGGGCCGGTACGTGTTCAACGACGACATCGCCTACTTCGTCGACGCGGCCGAGCACCTGGCCGACAGCGGCGTCAGCCTGATCGGCGGCTGCTGCGGCACCACGCCGCAGCACATCCGGCAGATCGCCGCCCGGCTGGCCGGCCGGCCGGTGCCGAGTCGCCAACCGACGGCGGTGCTCCCGCCGCCGGCGCCGCGCCCGGCGGCGGTGGTCGCCTCGCCGCCGGAGGTGCCCGAACTGCTCGCCCCGCTCGGCCGCGAGCCGGTGATCGTGGTCGAGCTCGACCCGCCGCGCGGAATGGCCTACGAGCAAGTGCTGGACGGCGCGGCGCGGCTGGCCCAGGCCGGCGCCCACGGCATCTCCATCGCCGACAATCCGTTGGCCAGCATCCGCATGTGCAGCGTCTCGCTCAGCCACCTGGTGCAGACCCACGCCGGCATCCCGGCGGTCTGCCACGTGACCTGCCGCGATCGCAACCTGCTCGGCCAGCAGTCGGCCCTGATGGGCGCCAGCGCGCTGGGCATCCAAACCATCCTGGCGCTCACCGGCGACCCCATCAACCTGGCCGGCCTGGCCGAGGCCAGCGCCGTGTTCGACACCAACTCGTTCGGCCTGATCCGCATGTTGCAGGACCTCAACCAGGGCCGCAACGCGCTCGGCATCCACCTCGACCGGCGGACCAACTTCGTCATCGGCGTGGCCTTCGATCCGAACGCCAAACGGCTCGACGCCTCGGTCCGACGGCTGGAAAAGAAGATCGCCATCGGCTGCGACTTCGCCATGTCGCAGATGGTCTACGACCCGGCCCGAGTCCGGGAGATGTACCAAGCCACGGCGCACCTGGACCTGCCCATCCTGGTCGGCTTCATGCCGCTAGTCTCGGCCCGCAACGCGCGCTTCCTGCACCACGAGGTGCCGGGCATGCGCATCCCGCAGGAGATCCAGGATCGGATGGCGGCGGTGGATGGCGACCGGGAGGCCAGCCAGGCCGAGGGGATCGCCATCACCGCCGAGCTGATCGATGAGGCGCTGGCTTGCGGCGCGGCGGGGATCTACCTGGTCACGCCGTTCGGCCGGGTGGACATGATGCTGGCGCTGGTCCACCACCTCAAGGAGCGCGTCGCGGCCGGAGCCTGGCGCCCGGCCGGGGCCTGGGCGAGCGCCCTCCCGGTCTGACCGTCCGCCCCAGGCCGTCACTCCGCCAGGTGCAGGACCTTGTAGCGGATCGGGCCGAGGGGGCCGACGAAGACGTCGACCGTGCCGTCGCGGGGGGACTGGTCGTTGAAGCGGACCTTGAGGTCGACCTTCTGGATGCCCAGGACCTTCAGCGGCATCGCGAAGATGACTTCGCCTCGCTGCGGCATCGCGTTGCCGTTGCGGAACGGGTTGACCGCCAGATCGGCCACGGTCACGCCGAACTCGCCGCCGGCGATATCGCGCATGGTCAGCCGACCGTCCCTCATTCCCACCGTGCCGTCGGTGACGATCAGCACGCCGGTCTCGCCCTCCAGCGTGCCGATGCGGTCGATCCGCAGCGTGTCCACC
>JAANMW010000647.1_pt1 | contig 40558 bp, 23 predicted proteins | sample 7279671 | NCBI WGS metagenome assembly JAANMW01 (sample SAMN14094541, study PRJNA606508) | bioreactor metagenome | isolation source: A lab-scale SPAN reactor treating ammonium-rich wastewater day 247 | place: Ireland: Galway | collected 2017-09-19 | reverse complement strand
CCTGATTTGAATTAGTCTTCTTTCAGAAGGGTACTCGTGACTGACCTTATTTCATAATCGTTGCTGGACCTCGTTCAAAAAAGTGTCCGGTAGAGAAGCCAACTATTAAACTTGCCGCTGGTGGCGCCCCAATCGGTCGTCCAGTTTTCGTTTATCGTCCCATTGATCCCAGAACTAGCAAATCCAGATGGTGTGAAACCGTACTCATCCCCACTTTCCGGCATCCATGAATCGCCGCCAACGATGACCCAATTGGGACGAGTGGGACCAAAGAGTTGATGAATGGATTGAGCCATATACTGATTCCCTTCTCGATAGAGTGTGTCAAGGTATTGCCGGCCCTCTGCAGTCTCTGGCCCGAATGGGTTACAAGAATTCCCTATGTGCTTGTTATCCGCACAGCCATCAAGATCCTGATCGGCATCACCAAATAACCAGTGTGGATTTCCCATCAGATCCGGGCGTATGCCATCCCACTCGGAGACGCCGTTGAGCTTTGTGTACAACCAGTTCGGATACCAATCCACATACCGTTGCGCTTGTCCATCGACCATGCAGGTGTTTCCGCCAACATAAACGTTGGTCAACCAATATGTGACATTACCGCTGGACGAGCCCCAAGGGATCTTGTCGCCAGTATCCGTTCGTAGCGGCCAGTAAGCGTCGCATCCTTCGACAAAGGTCTTCAATTCATCCCGATGAGGCCCGCCGCCGCCATATCCCCACTGATGAACGAACGCCAATTGATTTTGTGTGGGCGCTATTCCCCAGCGATTCAACGGCAACTGTTGAACCTCTTGTTCAAGCCAGGGAATAACAGCCGGATCAGAACCATCGCATACTCCATCTCCATTTATATCGACTTTCCATAAGTCTCCATATTCCATCTGCGCTTCGAACAGAGTTGCAAATACAGACCGCCCCTTCAAAAGGTTGTCCCGATCTTTGCCCGTTAAACAGGCATCATTGCTACCCCATTGACCTCGATGTAATACCATAAATGTTCTCGGAAAAGGAGCACTATCCAAAATGTTGTATTGGAGCTTAGCATTGCGCCTTTCCTCCACATACGGCGACGACGCGGAAACGCCCACCAATACCAGCACCAAAACAATAACACTAACGCTCAAGTGGATCAATCGTTTCATGATATTCGCACCTGTTTTCACTCGTGGGTAATGTCAAATAAAGTCATGGCATTTGAATCGGTCATTGTGCCTTCTGAAACACCAGCAGCCCCCCATCCCCATCCGCCACCAGCACAAACTCGCCGGACACGGCCACATTCTCGATGTCGCCCGGCGTGGCGTAATACCGGGCCACGTCGGCCTTGGCAGGATTCTCCGCATCCAGCACATACAAGCCGCCATCCGGCCAGCGATTGCCGTCCAGCACCGGATCGCCGGGATCGGGCATCACCGCCACGTATATCATGCCATCCTGGACCGCCAGACCCCTGGCGAAATCCGGCGTCCCCTCCTGCCGTTGCATTGCCGAGATAGCATGGCCGTTGGCCTGACCGGCGTCGACGCCTCGACCATTCGTGGCGATATGGGCGCGCCCCTGACCCAGCGCCACATCCACAGCATGACCCGACATGTTTTCAAAACCGACCTCGTGCGGCGTCTCCGGCTTGTTGATATTGAACACCCGCACGCCGGCATTGCCGTCCGCCAGATAAACCAGGCCGTTAGCAACGGCCACGCCCCGGGCTTGGCCAGGCGTATCGAAGAATGCCCGCTCCTGGAACCCGCCCGCCCCATCTGTCTCGAACACCCTCATGCCCCCGCCCTGCCACGCTCGCTCCACCCAGGTCGGTCCCTCGGCCACATAGAGCACCCCCTTGCCCCTGGCGCCCGGCTTTTGCACGAATGCCATATCATTAACTTGCCCGGCCAGAGATATCCCAGCCAAGCGTTGCGGACGTTCCGGCGTGCTCATATCCAATCCGTACAGAGTATTTCCGGCGGCAACGTACGCCCGGTCGCCCCCTTCTTCATCCGCCGCCACGCCCCTGACTGTACCCACCGTCTCGAAACGGCTCAGCGCCACCGGCGATGTGCGATCCGCCACCTCGAGCACGTGCAGACCCAGTTGGCGGTCGGCCAGATACACGAAAGCCCCGTTCACGGCCACACCCCGGCCATCTTCCGAAGCAAAAGCGCCGATCTCGACCGGCTCAAGCGCCGCCGACACATCCAGGATGCGCAGGCCGCCATTACCATCGCCCACGTACACAGTGCCGTCATTGACGGTCACGTGCCGAGCCTTGCCCGGCGTGTCGATCACCTTGACTTCTCGTGGGTTGCTCAAATCTGCAACATCCACCACGCCCACGCCCTTGTCGAATTCGGCCACGTAAACGACGCCTTCCCCCACCGCCACATCCAGCGCATAGCCCGCCGTGTAAGTCGCTCCAACCTCCTTCGGCGCCGTTTTGTCCGATACATCCAGGATGCGCAGGCCGCCATCGCCATCGGCTACGAATACCGTATCTCCCACCACAGCTACGCCAAACTCCCAGCCGGGCGTATCGTACACCGTCATTTGCTTGGGATTGGCCGGATCAGAAATATCTACGATGTGCAGGCCGCTGCCGCTCCACCCCGAACCATCCCACACCGGCGTGTTGGTGAGATAAACGTAGCCGCTGGCGACGGCCACATCCTGAGCGTAGCCTTCGGTGAGATAGTTGCCGATGACTACGGGATGAGCGGGATCGGAGATATCGACGATCTGCAAACCCCCCTTGCCTGCAGCAACGTAGGCGTAAGCGTCCTCCACGGCCAGCGCTCGCACCACACCGGGCAACACCTCGCTCTGGCCGAGTTCAGCAAGCTGGTTGGGATCAGAGGCGTCGAGGACAAGCAGGCGGGGGCCGATGCCGGTGAAGAGCAGATCGCCTGCAACCGCCGCCGCATAGTTCGCCCCGCCCATCTGACCGATCATGTCCAATTCCACCGCTGTTGCATTGGGCCCGATCAAGCCAAACCCGGCGAGACCGATAAGCAGCACAACCGAGGCAAAAACGCCCATTCGCTTCGACATGTTTACCTCCACGTAAAATCAGCGATTGAAATAAAAACGCCCGCGTGACAAAGCACACAGGCGAGAGTGAAAAAATGGATACAACTGCAAAAAAGATACGTCTGGCAGAAAATCTGATGACGGCGATATCAGTCAGACATCAATTGGCGAGCGTCTACAATCATGATGCAATTTGGCCGCATTGTAACACAATTTACCCCCCCCCCTGAATATGATCTAGATCATATTTTCAACATTTTCTGATCCTGCAATCTCGCGCTCCCACATGCAAAGCAGTTTGAACTCCTTGCTCTTTTTTATCGGAACAAACGCTTTTCCGAACAGGGCAACCTGTGGTACTGTCACGAAAAATGAAGACTCATCTATCGCCCGGCCTCTTCGCTTTTCCCACCCAGTCCAATTTCTCCGGCGTGCAGCACCCGCTGACCTGGGTCAATCTCGCCCGCGAGCTTGGTTACTATGTCCTGCTTGACGCCGCTGCCTTCGTTCCGTCCAATCGCCTCGACCTGGGCCAGGTGCAGCCCGATTTCGCGCCGATCTCGTTGGCTATGGCGACCGCATCGTCGCCGAGCGCGTGAAAACCCGCACCCTCGCATGAGTTGATGCCATTCGCAAAAAGAACAGGGCCTGCGCGCAGCAGGCCCTGTTCTTTTGGGTGGGTGAGGGTGATCAGGCGACGCTACGACGGCGCCCGCTGACCTCAACGGATCGTAGGCGGGGTGGCCGTGAGCGATGATTGGGCCGGAGTGGGGGTGGGAGTGGGGGTGGGATCATCGACCGAGGTGTTGATGATGATGTAGCCGCACTCCGTGTGCACGAACAGCCGGAAGTCAGCGCCGGCCAAACCACCCGGATAGGTGAACTCGTAACCGCCGATCTGCTTGAAGTAGTACGGTTTGTACTGCGTCCAGGTGACCGGGCCATCGTAGTTCACCAGCTTGAAGAGGGTGGGATATTGCCACGGCAGCGGTTCGACAAAGTAGACGATGTTATCCTGGCTGATCTTGAAGTCGTAGAAGGTGCCCCAGACCGTGACCTGCAGGCGACCGATCTCGCACACACTGCCCAGCCGCAGCACCATCGGGAAGTAGAGCATGTAGCTGGGCGTGGGGGTGATGGTGGGTGTGGGCACGGTGGGCGTGGCCGTGGGTGTGGGCGTGTGGGTGGGCGTGGGTGTGGATTGGGCGACCCGGAAGCGGATGCGAAGGCAGGTATCGCCGGGCGGGATATTGACCGTCACCATCTCCGGCGTCACCGCTTCCCAACCAGGCTGCATGATGATCCAGAACTTCCACAGCCCCGGTTTGAGATCAGGGAAGTTGACTCGACCGGCGGCGTCGGTGATGCCGATCAGATGGGGCAGATCGGCGCCGTCAGGCGTGGCATGGATCTCCCAACCGGCCAGCCCAAAGTTGGCGATATCGACCACGAAGGCGTCGGCGCAACCCGGGATTTCGGGGGTGGGGGTGACTGTAGGCGTAGCGGTGGGGGTGGGCGTAGCGGTGGGCGTGTCGGTGGGAGTGGGGGTGGGCGTCGGCGTGTCGGTGGGCGTCGGCGTGGCCGTCGGCGTGGGGGTGTCGGTGGGGGTGGGCGTAGCAGTGGGCGTGTGAGTGGGCGTGGGGGTCGGCGTATCGGTGCCGCACTTCAGGTTCGGATCCTTGAGGATGAAGTTATTTTCCTCATAGGCCTCGTAGCCAGGGGCATTGATGCGGATGTGATCCATCGCCACGACTACGCCTTCCAGCGAGGATGCCTGGAAAGCCACAAAGCCCGGCGGCACGTCGATGATGATGTGATAGTAGGGGGGCGGCGGCACCGGCAGATAGAAGTTGTAGAAGCCGCTGGCGTCGGTAAGCTTGGTGGACACCACGCTGTCAAGGCCGTTGGCATCGTTGCTGCGCCAGAGCCGGACGGTGGCGAGGCTTACCGGCGTCATGCCGTTACACGTCAGTTGATAGACGAAGCCGCGGATGCGGGTGGCGTTGGGGCCAGAGGTGGCGGTAGCCGTCGGCGTGGCTGTGCCCTGCTCGAACTTGAAACTGATGTCCGCGTCATCGACGATGCCATTGCACTGGTTGGCGACCGTGACATCCAACGTCAGCGAGGCGGGTTTGCCGGGATAGGGAACCCAGCCGGGCTTGACTTCGACCGCGAAAGTCCAGGTCCCTACTTCCAGATTGTCGAACATGAAGTAGCCCAGGGCGTTGGTGGTGGCGCTGAGCGACGCTCCCCCCGGCCCGCTGGCATTGACCGTCCAGCCTGCCAGGCCCACATGCAAGACATCATGGACGCGGCCCTCCACGCAGGCTTTCCCCGGATCAGTGGCCGGCGCCAGGTTGTTTTCGGTCGCGACCGCCGTCGAGGCGCCTGACTCGGCCGCAAACACCAGCAAAAAGGCGGCGGCAAGGACAAAGAGGATGGTGATCCCGGCCAGCAGCCGGGAGGTGAACAAATGGGAACGATAGGTCACAGTCGGTTCCTCCTCAAGAAAGTGAGACCGCATCCGGTAGGATACGGGTGGATGGATGTTTGGGGGCTTCGTTTATACGGTCGCAGAACGTGGATGATACATCTGATCACGTTTCACATGCCCGTTCCAAGACCCACGGCTTTGCTACGCAGCGGTTGATGTCAGGGGAACAGCGATCGCCGAGAGGGCGGGTGGCCACTGCCCAGCTTGACCGGGTATTTTGTTTGCCTGATGATATAACACCTCCGCAGGAAAAGAAATTGCCAAATGCACCCACAGATACGACATTTATTTAGTGAAACAAAGCGCCTGGCCATGCCAGGGGCCGAACCCTGCCACAGGCCCTACGCGCCAGGCGCTCTACGGTGTGTCTGTGCGGGCGAACGTTGCATTTCCCGCATCACAATGATTCAGCCACAAATTTCACAGATTGGTAGGGAAAATTCACGAAAATCTGTCATTTGTGGCAGAAATAACCTGCCACAACGCAAGCCAAGATATCCGTTGCTACTCCTGTTGTTCAACTTGACAAATACTTCGCCTTCTTAACTTGTAACCAATGCGTTTAGCAGAAAATCTGATGGCGGCGAGATCGGTCAGACAGCAATCGCCGAACGTCCACCATCGCGATGTGATTTACGTGTATTAAAACACAAACCGCCTCCCCCGGAATGTGAGCTAGATCATAGTCTGAACCCTTGCAGATCCGGAAGCGTTACCCGCCCAAGATGCCAGGCTGCTGGAATCTCCTGCCGCACTTTGTCCATGCAGGGCAGGCCGCCAAACCGCAGGCGTCGGACAAGCCAGATGTCGTAACTGCTCAGGCAGGGTTTTCTGGTTCTCACTTCTCAGCCACGAATTTCACGGATTGGTACGAAAAATCAACGCAAATTCGTCAAATTTGTACCAAAAAGAATCAACCCCCAAATCCTAAAGGTTTTAAAAATCTTTATGATTTTCTACTCATACGCGGACAGATACTTATGAACAAAAAAGTTGCAAGGATGCTCTATCTGATCGGACTGCTGCTGACGCTGGGCCTGCCCGTCCAGGCTGATGCGCCCCTCGCCCACGACCTCCGCATCAGCCAGATCTACGGCGGCGGCGGCACCTCCGGCGCCGCGCTCAAATCCGATTTCGTGGAGCTGTACAACCACAGCGACAGCGCCATCGACCTCAGCGGCTGGTCGCTGCAATACGCCTCAGCCGCGGCCAACAACTGGTCGGTGACGCCGCTGGGGCCGGTTGTCATCGCTCCCTATGGCTATCTGCTGGTGAAAATGGCCGAGGGCAGCGGCGGCTCGGATGCCGGCACGGCGCTGGCGCAGCCCGATGTGGTGGGCAGCATCAATCTCAGCTCGCGCAGCGGCAAGGTGGCTCTGGTGGAAGCCGTCGCGACCATCAGTGGCTTTGGCGACCCGGCGATCCGCGACTTCGTCGGCTATGGCTCGGCCAACGATTTCGAGGGCAGCGGCCCGGCGCCGGGCTTTTCCAACACGACCGGCGCCGCGCGCAAATCGGGCGGCTGCATCGACGCGGACGACAACGCCGCCGATTTCGACAGCGTCGATCCCGCCCCGCGCAACAGTCAATCCCCCGGTACTGTCTGCGGCCTGCGCCTGCGCGATATCCAAGCGGACCGCCATCTCTCGCCCTACGCCGGGTTCATCGCCCGTGACCTGCCCGGCGTGATCACCGTGGTGCGGCCCAGCGGGTTTTATCTGCAAGACCCGGAACCGGATCGCCGCGTCAGCACCGCCGAGGCCCTGTTCGTGCGCACCGCCGAGGTGAGCGGCCTCTTCCCCGGCGACGCCCTGCTCGTCACCGGCCTGGTGCAGGAAACGCGCGACGAATTCAACCCCGCCGAACTCACCGTCACCACCCTCATCTCCCCCACCATCAGCCTGCAATCCCAGGCCAACCCCCTGCCCCCGCCGGTGATCCTGGGGCTGAATGGCCGGGTGCCGCCGCATCAGGTGATCGACGACGACGCCAACGGCGATGTGGAGACCTCCGGTATCTTCAACGCCACGGTGGACGGCATCGACTTTTGGGAAAGCCTGGAGGGGATGCTGGTGCAGGTCGAGAACGCGCTGATCGTCGGCCCGAACAGCAGTGGGGTCATCGCGGTGGTGGGGGACGGCGGCGCCCTGGCCAGCGGGCTTTCCCCCCGCGGGGCGCTGGTCATCGGCCCCGACGATTTCAACCCGGAGCGCATTTTCGTCAACCCCCTCTTCCAAACCCTGCCCCGGCTGCACGTGGGCCAGCGCTTCAGCGCCCCCATCTCCGGCCCGTTGGATTATGTCAATGGAAATTTCGTGATCCAGGCCGTGGGCCTGCCCGCGGCCCTGCCCTTCGACCTGCCGCCCGAACTCGCGCCCGCGGCCCTGTCCGATCAGCTCAGCGTCGCCACCTTCAACGTCAAAAACCTCGGCCCCGACGATGGCCCCGCGGCCTTCGCCGCCCTTGCCGCCGCCATTGTCGACAACCTGGACGCGCCCGACCTGCTGGCCCTGCAAGAGGTGCAGGACAACAGCGGCGCTGCCGATGATGGCGTGGTCGACGCCGCCCTCACCCTGGGCCTGCTGATCGACGCCATCGCCGCGGCCGGCGGCCCCGCCTACGACTTTCGCCAGATCAACCCCCGCAACCACGGGGATGGCGGCCAGCCCGGCGGCAACATCCGCGTGGCCTTCCTCTTTCGCAGCGATCGCGGCCTGACCTTCGTGGATCGGCCCGGCGGCGACGCCGTCACCCCGACCTTTGTGGTCGCAGGCGGCTTCGGCCTCGAACTCACCCTCAGCCCAGGGCGCATCGACCCCGCCAACCCCGCGTTTTTCAACAGCCGCCGCTCATTGGCCGGCGAATTCCGCTTCCGTGGGCGCACGATCTTCGTCATCGCCAACCATTTCAACTCGCGCATCGGCGATACCCCCCTGTTCGGGCGCTGGCAGCCGCCGCAACTGAGCAGCGAGCCATCGCGCATCGCCAAGGCCCAGGTGATCCACGCCTTCGTGGCCGGCCTCCTCGATCTCGACCCCGCCGCCCGCGTCATCGTCCTGGGCGATTTCAACGATTTCCACTTCGCGCCCGCTCTGCAAACCCTGGCCGGCGACAAATTGCACCCTCTCAGCTTCGATCTGCCCGCCACCGAGCGCTACAGCTACATCTATGAAGGCAACGCCCAGATGATCGACCACATCCTGGTCAGCGATAGCCTGTACGCGGCCCAACCGGAGATCGACGTGGTGCACATCAACCCCGAATACGCCGTGGCCGACCAGTTCACCGACCATGACCCGGTGCTGGCCCGTTTCATCCTGCCCGATCTGACCGAGGTGCTGTTTATTCCCTTGATGCGACGGTAGACGGGGGAGGATGGACGATGGACGTGTAGACAGTAAACCCCCGTCTATCGTCCATCGTCCATCCTCTTCAGAAATCAGGGCAGGGTGATGGTGGCGGCGTCGAGTGTGATCTGGGCGGGCGCGGAGGTGCTTTGACGCACGATGGCCAGTTGGATCTGCGAGGTGGACAACTCTTGCAGGGTTCTCGGCGAGCGCATGTCCACAGTAAAGACGCCAGGCCCGTTGGGCGTGATGGCGCCGAGGGCATAGGCATGTTTGCCGATGGTCTGCACGATCCGCACTTCCACCATGCCCTCGCTGCCGCTGAAGGTCAGGTGCAGCCTGGGGTGGCTGGCGCTGAGCAAGGCGGCGTCGAACCCATCTACGTACCAGTTGCGCAGGTAGATGCCGTCGCCGGGCAGCGCCCGCACGGCAACGCCATCTGTCATCTGCAAGGCAGCGGTGACATCGTTCTTGTTGTGGCGGGCAGAGCGCAGGGTCGGCTGGGGCAGGCCTTTGCCCTGATTCAGGGCCTTGGCCAGCTCGGTCACGCGCAGGTAGACGCGCGTATCCGCTTGCGCCGCCGGCGGCCACAGCACGGCTTCGATGTCACTCAGCGCCCCGGTCACGGTGACGGCAGTGGTGAGGCCGGGCAGGGAGATGGGCGTTTGGGCCAGCAGGCGGTCGCTGGCCACATTGAGCAGCAGGGCCGCGTACTGCTTGCGCGCCTGCTCTTCATGGTTCTTGGCCGGGCCGGTGATGACCGTTTCGATGACAGCGACGGTGGGGAAGAGGGCAGTCATGCCCTCCGCTTCTCTGGCCAGGGCGTCTATCTGGTTGGCGCTGTAGATCGGCTTACCTATCTGCCGCACTTCCTGTTTCCAGGCGGCCAATTGCAGCGGCGCCGCGGTGGTTGGGTCGAAAAAGCCCAGATCCAGCGTTTTCTGCTCGCCCGCGGCCAGGGTAAAGGCCAACACGCCCGGATCCTGGCTGAGCAAGTAACCGGCGGGCACGGAGCCGGCATCCACCACGAGCACGTAGGCGCCGGGGGTGAGGTCGGCGAAGGCATAGGCGCCGTCGCTGCCGGTGACGCGGGAACCGACCTTGGTCTCGCCGGCGTCGATGGCGCTATTGCCGTTGGCGTCGTTCACCAGGGCCAGCACCACGCCGCTGAGATAGGACTCGCCCGCGCCGATCTGCTCATCGCCGTCGGCGTCGATCCACACCCGGCCGCCGAGTTGGGCCAACTGCCCCTGGGCCGCGATCAGCGCAAAGTTGACATAGCTGGTATTGGCCCCGATCTGACTGCTGATGATCGGCAGGGGCACTTCCTGGGTGGAGGCGCCGCCCGGCAGATAGCCGGGGGGCAATTCGATGTAAACCACGCTCGGCCCCGGCGGCAGGTCGGGGATGCGGTAGTTGCCCTGCACATCCGAGGAGTCTGCGCCGAGCAGGGTATCGCTTATCCCGACCACGCCATCGCCATCATTGTCGCGGTAGACCTGGAGCAGGGCGCCGGGGATGCCCGGTTCGCCCAGACCCTGATCGCCATCCTCATTCAAATCCTCGAAGATGACGCCGGTGATTGTGTGCGGCAGGGCGTCGCCAAAATTGATGCCGCTGACCGCGCCCGTCACCGCCACCGCTACCTGGTTGGGCGTGGTGCTGAGGAACCCGGGCAGGTCGGTCTGGGTGAGGGTGTAGGTCCCGGCAGCGAGGCCGGAGAAGAGGAAGCTGCCATCGGCAGCGGTGGCGAGACTGCCGCCGCCGCTGATGGCCACGCTGACGCCCGCCAACCCCGGTTCCCCGGCGTTCATGAGGCCATCGCCGTTGCTATCGAAGTAGACGAAGCCGCCGATCGACCCGCCCGTCTGCGCCAGAGCGGGCGAAGCAACCAGCAAGAGGGCCAGGGCCAGGAGGGGAAAGAGGAGGAGGATGGGCTTGAAGAGAATGCGGTGGGACATGGGATCTCCTTTGATAACGGGTGAGACAACGCGTTGGAAACGGAGAGAAACTGCGTAAAGGGGAGGCTGCGATGCTTATCTGCCTGTTTATTGCGTCTTGAAAGTGAAACTGCCAGAGACGGTGAGCCTGCCGGCGCTATCTTGGGAACGAACGCGGTAGTAATAGGTCTTTCTTGATTTCAGTCCGGTGAGGGTGACGCTGTGCGAGGTCTTCAGGGTGGCGTCGAAGGGGGAGAGAGAGCCGTAGGAGGTAGTCAGGCCATATTCCACCTGCGATGTGGCGGATGTATTGGTTTGCCAGAGGATGACGGCGCCGCTGCTGGTGATACTCGTGGCCGAGACGTTGCTGATCACCGGCGGGGCGGACTGCGGCGTGGCCGTGGGCGTGGCCGTGGGACAGGTGGTGCAAGGGGTGGCCGTGGGTGTGGGGGTGGCGGTGGGCGGCGGCGGGGCAGAGGACTGGACGGCCACAGCCGAAACCACCGGGTTATAGCGCCCGCCATTCTTGATGAAGGCGATGTTCAGCACGCCATCATTGACCGAAGTGATGTAGGTGCGATCCAGCGCCGCGGCCTTGCCCACCAGCCCGTAGATGCTCAGGCTGGTTTCGACATCGACGCCTTCCAGCGTGATCCGCATCACCCGGTCGGAGGATTTGCTGACCTGGAACTCGGCGAAACGCAGGGTGACCTGGTAATAGCCGTTGGGGAGGGTGAAGCGATACTCCGCCGGCGCTTCCCGCCAGCGCTGGTAGAGGGCGTCGTCAGTGGTGCCCGCCACGGCGGTGGTGGTGGAAGCGGCCGAGCCGCTGGTGTAGCCCCAGCCGCCGGTGGTGAATGCCTGATCCACCGCCCACACCTGGCCCTGGCCATCGGTGAACGCGGCTGTGCCGCCGCTGTGCACCCGCTGGCCGCTGTAGGGCAGGGGCGTGGGGGTGGGGGAGGATGTGGGCGTGTGCGTGGGCGTGTAGGTGGGCGTGGCGGTGGGGCAGTTGGCGCAGGGCGTGGCGGTAGGCGTGGGCGTGCGGGTCGATGTGGGCGTGTGCGTGGGCGTAAAGGTGGGCGTGGGAGTGGGCGGCGTATCTGCCTTCACCTCGACGGCCGAGACCACCGGGCTATAGCGCCCGCCATTCTTGATGAAGGCGATGTTCAGCACGCCATCATTGACCCAAGTGGTGTAGGTGCGATCCAGCGCCGCGGCCTTGCCCACCAGCCCGTAGATGCTCAGAGCGTTCTCCACTTCCACGCCTTCCAGCGTGATTTGCATCACCCGGTCGGAGGATTTGCTGACCTGGAACTCGGCGAAACGCAGGGTGACCTGGTAATAGCCGCTGGGCAGGGTGAAGCGATACTCCACCGGCGCTTCCCGCCAGCGCTGGTAGAGGGCGTCGTCACTGGTGCCCGCCACGCCGGTGGTGGTGGACTTGGCAGAGCCGCTGGTGTAGCCCCAGCCGCCGGTGGTGAACGCCTGATCCACCGCCCACACCTGGCCCTGGCCATCGGTGAACGCGGCTGTGCCGCCGCTGTGCACCCGCTGGCCGCTGGCAGGCGCCGGCGTGGGCGTGTTCGTGGGCAGGGGTGTGGGCGTACGCGTGGGCGTGTTCGTGGGCGCCGGCGTGGGCGTGTTCGTGGGCAGGGGCGTAGGCGTGTTCGTGGGCGCCGGTGTGGGCGTGTTCGTGGGCAGCGGTGTAGGCGTGTTCGTGGGCAGGGGTGTATTCGTAGGCGTCGGCGAAACGCTTGTCCAGGTCTGGGCCAGGATCATGGCGGCGCCGGCATCGATGCGGCCGTGGCCGAAATACCCATCCCATCCCGGATCACCCAAGTCGTCGGCTGTTTGCGTGATGATCGCCTTCAAATCGTCCTTGCTGAGGTCGGGCCGCGCCGATAGCAGCAAGGCGGCCAGCCCCGAGACATGCGGCGCCGCCATCGAGGTGCCCGACTTGAAGTTGTATCCATTCGGATCGGTCGCGGTCCACAGCGTGCTGTAAACCGTGGCCCCCGGCGCCGCCACATCGATGGCCGGGCCAAAATTGGAGAGGGTCCAGCGGTCATCAGTGGTTGTGGTAGCGGAAGCGGTGAGGGTGTTGGTATACACAGCCGGGTAATAGGGTGTGTCGGTGCTGGCGTTGCCCGCTGCCGCCACCACCAGCACGCCGTGCGCTTCGGCATAGGCGGCGGCGCTGCGCATCAGTGTGGAATCGGTGCTGCCGCTGAGGCTGAGATTGATCACCTGCGCGCCCTGATCCACAGCATAGGTGATGCCGGAGGCGACGTGGCTCCACCAACCATTGTTGTTCACATCCAGCACTTTCACCGGCAGGATGCGGACATTGGCCATGCCGGAGATCCCCTGGCCATTGTTCAGCCCGGCCGCGATGATGCCGGCCACATGGGTGCCATGGCCATTATCATCGCTCGGATCCGCATCATTGCTGATAAAATCCCAGCCGGGCAAGAGGCGGCCGCTGAACTCCGGATGGCTGAAGGAAATGCCGGTGTCCAGCACAGCCACAATCACATCGGTGGAGCCGGTGTGATAGTCCCAGGCGGTAGCGGCATCGATGATCTGCGGCGCGTACACCTTGGTGGGATCGCTGTACAAAGGATCATTCGGTATCAGATCGGCCCCGACAAAGTAATTCATCTCCGCCCACTCCACTTCCGGCAGGCCGCGCAACAGGATCAGCGTTTGCTCGGCATAGCCGGCCTGCGTCCACAGCACATACACATCCAGGCTGGCGATGTGGTGATCGATCTGCAAGCCATAGGTAACGAGGATGGCGTCGATGCTTTCCTGCGACACATCCGGCAGGAATTTGACCATGACCTGATCCTCGACATAGGGCTGCCCCACGTGTCCAAAATCGTTGTTGAAGTCGGCCGAGTTTGGGGCGGCGTTCTTGGCAAAGGCCGCGGTTTGCGTGTTGCCTGTCGTCAAGGCGTGGCCCTCCGGCAGCGTCGCCACATCCACCGATAGGATGTACGCGCCATGCGTGGCGACGGTGAAGGCGTAGACGCCGTTGGCGTCGGTGACAGCGCTGGCCAGCAGCGGCTCTTTGCGTTCACGGCGACCGTTGCTATTTTCATCGTGATAAAGCTGCACGGTGACATTCGGCGTGCCAGGTTCACCGGACGTGAAGAGGGTATCGGCGTTGGCATCCCAGAACACAGTACCCTGGATCGAGTAGCCATCCTGCGCCTGCACGGCCCACATGCCGCCGGCAACGAGCAAGCAACCAACAATCAGCGAGAAGACAAAGATGCGTTTTGACATGAGTTTTACCTGGGGAATAACGGAGGTTTTCTGGTTATTGTTCTTTAGCCACGAATTTACCTGGATAGGAGTTACGTACTTGTTACGAATTCACACGAATGACAGAAATTTCAGATTGGAAAAATTCAATCGAACCTGGTGAAATTCGTGGCCAAAGGCGCAAACCGCAAAATCCTGCTGCCGGAATGGGAGAAGATGGGGGAGGTATCGAAGGCTATTGTACGCGAAATTGCAGGCCAGCAGCGGCCTCGCAGTTTGCAATCAGTTGACCGTTGCATTACAAAAAAAGGCGGGTGTGTAATCTCTTTCAGCGCAAAATAAGGGGGGCAAAGAGTTGTTGGCCGCCGGCAGGGTCGGCGGGCAGGCTGATGGGGCCGAAGAAGACGCCATCAGGCCGCGATTCCAGTTTGTACCACCAGGCATGGCCGGCCACCAGGTCGGTATCTTTCCAACTGTACAGGCCATCTGCACGGAAGGGAATCAGGCCGGAGACCGGCTTGTACGGCCCTTCTGCCGCGGCTGACCGCCACACCACAAAGCCATCGAGATCGCTCTGCGCGTGCACGCTCCAGCGCAGCAGCACGAGATCGCCGCTGATCGCGGCCTCGAACGCAGCCAGGGTGGCCCCGGTGGGGGCGATGTAGCCGAAATCAAGCCCCATCGCCGCCTGCCCCCCCATCAGCGTTTGTGTGACCGGGCTGACGCTGGTCAATACCAACCCCGGCAGCGCTGCCGGCGCCGTGATCGCATACACGCCGGGCGTGACCCCGGTCAGGCTGAAGCCGCTGTCGTCGGAGAGCCGCGTCCATTCCTGGCCCGTGCCCACATGCCGCAGGTGGATAGGCACGGCGTTGATGGTCATGCTCTCTGCCCCATCGCGCAGGCCGTTGCCGTTGTAGTCGAAATAGATCACGCCCCCCAGTTGCACCGGCCGGGCATAGCCAAAATCCGCGCTCATGTCGCTGGCCTGCAAGCCCAGGAAGAGGGCGTAGGGCTGAGAGTGCGTGTCGGGGCCGGGGTTGGTGGGCAGATAGCCCCCCAGCACCCCGAACAGATCGGTCACCTCCACCTCATACGCGCCCAGGGGCACATCGCTGAACAAATAGCGGCCATCCAGCCCGGTGGTGGCCATGCGGTCGGGGCCTCCTTCCAGGCTGCGCAGCAGCAGCGTCACCCCCGGCTGGGGCAGATCCAGGCCAGCGGTGAACGCGCCATCCCCATCCACATCCTCCCACACCAGGTCGCCGATCATGCCCGGTTCCGGCGATTCGCCGGCGCCGAAGACCTCGTATTCGCGATAGCCAAAGTCCGCGGTGTTGTTCGTTTCGCCCAGGGCCAGGGGCACGGCGTAGGGCTGCGGCTTGCTGACGCCATCCAAAGGCGCGCTGGCGATGAGGCTGGCCGCGACCGGCGTGTAATTGCGCAGCACGTGATAGGTATCGGACGCCCGCACCAGATAGTTGCCGCCCAGCAGCCCATCGAAGCGAAAATCGCCATCCCATGTGGTGATCGTGGCCACATACGGCTCGCCTGCATCCCACAAAGTATCTCCATTCAAGTCCAGGATCAGATCGACGCTGACATTGGGCAGGCCCGGTTCCGCGTCGGGGTCGAAGATGCCATCGGCCTCGCCACCCACCACCAGATCCTGCCAGATGTGGCCGCCGATGCGGCCCATGGGCGCGCCGCCCTGCCAATAGCCAAAATCGAGAGAGAGGATCTGCTGCCCCGCGGCCAGGATCACGTTGAGCGAAGCCGGGGTCGTCGACGTCAGGCCCAGGGGCGGGGTGGCGACGGCGACGCTGTATGTGCCCGCGGGCAGGCCGAGCAGGTAGCGGCCATTCAGATCGGTGAGGGTGCACTGCGGATCGCCCTCCCCAGGGGTGGCGCATACCTGCACGCCAATGGCCGCGGCCTCCGCTGCCTGGCGCAGGCCATCGCCGTTGGCGTCGATCCACACCTGGTCGCCGATGACGCCGTGGTCCGCGGGCGGGACCTTGACGAACCCAAAGTCGGCATCCTGATAGGCCTGGCCCAGGCTGACCGAGATCGGCGGCGAGGGATTGCTGATCGAGTGCAGGCCGATGGTGTGGGCAAGGCCGGCGAGGATGCCATACGCATCGGTTACCTGAACGAAATAGACGCCCGCCACCGGCGCGTCCAGGCGATAGGCGCCGGCCGCATTGGAGACAGCCGTAGCCGCCAGCTCGTCGCTGCCCAACCCGCTGTCCGGCTCGAAAGCGCCATCCCCATCATCCAGCCACAGCCGCAGGGTGACATTGCCCAGCCCCGGCTCCCCCGCGTCCTGACGGCCATTGCCATTGGCATCGTACCAGATCGTATCGCCCACGCTGATCGAGCGGGCCTTGATGCCGAAATAGGCAGCGGCATCGCCCCCAGGCCCCAGGGTTACGGTCTGGGGATGGGGCGTGGTGAGCAGGGCGAATTGGGGCGGCAGGCTGGCCGTCTCCAGCGCCAGGGTGTACGCGCCCGCGTCCAGGTCGGAGAAGAAATAGGCGCCATCGGCCGCGGTCACGGCGCTGGCGATGACCAGGCCATTCTGGCGCAGCGTCACCACGCCGCCGGCAATGCCCGGCTCGGCCGCGTCCTGGATGCGGTCGCCGTCCGCGTCGTTCCACAAACGGCCGCCAATGCTGCCCAGCAGCCGGGTGGTCACGCTGTTGCTGGCATGGGCGGGCAAGGCCGCGGCCGCGTCGGCGATGAACGCGCCTGCCCTGATATCGGTAAAGTCGGCCGGATCCGCGATCTGCGCCTGAAATTGCAAGGGGGGATGCACGATCACGCTGTTGCTGCTGGCGGCGGGCCAGGTCAGCACCCCATTCGTGGCCGCGCCGCTGAAGGTGATCTGGCCGATCTGGCCGCTGCTGGCCGCCTGATAGACCCAGGTGAAGGTGGTTCCATCCGCATCCACCGGCGCGGTGGCCGGGGTGGGGCCGGCGATCAGGCTGGCGGAGAGGCCGTTGGTAGGGGTGAAGGCCAGGGAGGGCGTGACATTGGCCGCGGCCGCGCTGACCGTCAGGGTCATGGTCACGGTGATCTCATTTCCGGCGGCAACCAGGCCCGGCGCCGCGGCCAGCGCGCTGCCCAGGCTCGGCCCCGGCAGTGCGTACACCAGACGCAGACGAGGCCGGGCCGTGATCAAAGTGTGCTCTTTGCTGGCAAAGTAGACGGGGGAATTGTTGCTGGTGTGGCTGAGCACGATCCCCTGATTGGCCTGAGGATCGTCCAGCCAGGCGCGGGCCAGCGCGGTCACATCCCAGGCATAGGGGCCGTTGCCGTTCACCGTGGTTGTGGCTTGCAGGGCGCCGCGACCGCTGCTGCCGCCGAATCCATTCCAGGTCACGCCCCCCTCCTGCCAGGAGGCCGCCGCGGCATAGACGCTGACCGGGATCGCTCCGCTGGTGGTGGGGCTGACCGCATCCAGCAGCAGGCGCGCTTGCAACAGGGCGCTGCTGCCGGGCAGAGCGCTGACATCGAAGCGCGCCAGCCCCCAGGTGCGGCTGGCGCCCAAAGAATCGACTGTGATCGTGCTTGCTGCCCCGAAGTTGCTGTTGGGCTGGGCCTCCGAGATGAAGGCGTCGGCGGCGACGGCCACATCGGTCTCGGTGGCATAGAAGAGCTTCAGCCGCGGGCGCAGGCCGGCGTTGGCATGCTCGCGCGCCGCGAACAGCTTTTGAATACCGCTGGAGGAGGCGTTGCTCGTACGCAAGACCAGGCCCTGATTCGCCTGCGCGCCGGCGTGCCAGGCGCGGGCCAGCGCGGTCACATCCCAGCGATAGAGGCCGGCCCCGGCCACCTCGGCGCTGCCGATCAGGCTGCCGGCGCCGCTGCCAAAGCTGTTCCAGGTCACCGATGCCTCCGCCCAATCGGCGCTGCTGTCCAGCAGCTCGATCTGCACGGCGCCGGCGTCGCTGCCGGCCAGCAGATCCAGTTCCAGAGTGGCCGAGATCACCTGCAAGCTGGCCGGGATACTGCTGATATCGAAGCGCAACAGGGCGTGTTGCAAATGACCGCCGCTGCGCAGCACCTGTATCTGGTCGGCGCCGCCGAAATTGCTGTTGGGCTGGGCATTGTCGATGAAGGCGTCCGCCGTCGGGGCCAGGGTGAGGATGCCGCTGAAAGGCTGCGGGGCCTGAAAAGCAGGGGTCGCGGCGGCGTTGCTGCCCAGCGACCAGCTCAGCGCGCCGCCGGCCGCGCTGCCGCCGGCGTTGGCGCTGCCCGCGACGAAGCTGGCGCCCGCCGGGATCGGCGCGGTGATCGTCACAGCCTGCCACAGTTCCGGCCCCAGGTAATCGCTGGTCAGGGTGTAGGTCAGGATGTCGCCCGGCTGGGCCTGGGCTTTGTCCACCGCCAGCGCCAGCAGCGTCCCCGCTATCTCGCTCGTCACGGACATCTCTTCCCCGCCCAGCTCGCTCTGCACCGTGGCCTTGTTCAGCACCTGATACACCCCGCGCGGGGGCGTCTGCACCACCACATCGAAGGTGACCACGCTGCTGTTGTGGGCGGGCACGCTGCCGATGTTCAGGCCCCCCTCGTCCAGGGGGAAGGGGCTGGCCGGCGCGGCATTCTCCTGCACAGGGATGCCGTTCAGCCGCGTGCTGCCCGTCACATAGGTCGTCTGCGCCGGGATGGTGCTGCTGATCAGCACAGCGGCCAACGGGGTGGCATTATTGTTCGCGGCCACGATGCGATAGCGCAACGTGTCGCCCGGATCGATCAGGCCATCGTCAGCGAGATCGCCGACCAGTTCCACCTCGAATGCGGTACTCGGCGGCAGGAAAACTTGGGGGATGGCGCTGGCCACGGCCGCGCCGGCATCGATCAGCCCCCAGCCGTGCAGCGCATCCAGGCCAGGGTCGCCCAAATCCATGGCCGTCTCTTGCAGCAGGTTCTTCACCTCCGCCGGCGTCAGATTGGGGTTCTGGCTGAGGATCAGGGCCGCCACCCCGGCGGCGTGCGGCGACGCCATCGAGGTGCCCGACATGAAGCGGTAATCGCCGCCTGCTTTTGTGCTGTACACCGTGGCGCCTGGGGCCATCACATCCACATTCGGGCCATAGTTGGAGAGGGTCCAGCGTATGCCGGTGGAGGTAGTCGCGGCCAGGGAGATCACCTCCTCATAGCTGGCGGGGTAGTGCGGCTTTTCCGAGCCGCTGTTGCCCGCGGCCACCACCACGACCGCACCTTTGCTCACAGCATAGGCCACAGCATCCCGCAGGGCCGGCGAATCGATAGACCCGGTCAAGCTGAGGTTGAGCACCCGCGCCCCCTGATCCACAGCCCAGGTGATGCCCGCGGCCACGTTGCTCCACCAGCCGCTGTTGTCGGCGTTCAGCACCTTCACCGGCAGAATACGCACATTGGCCAGGCCGGCGATGCCGATGCCATTGTTCAGGCCGGCGGCGACGATGCCGGAAACGTGGGTGCCGTGGCCGTTGTCGTCGAAGGGATCGGCGTCGTTGTTGACAAAATCCCAGCCGGGCAGGATGCGGCCGGTGAATTCTGGGTGTGCGGCGTCGATGCCGCTGTCGATCACGGCCACGATCAGGGTGGGATCGCCGGTGGTCAAATCCCAAGCCGCCCCGGCGTTGATCTGCTGCGGCCCGTACACGTAGCTGGGATTGCTGTAGAGGGGATCGTTGGGTGTGAACATGCCCTGCATCGCCACATCTGGCTGGGCATAGCGGGTGCGGGCATCGGCGACGATCGCCTGTTGCAGCGCCGCTTGCTGGCTGGCGGCGCTCTCCACGCTAAACACACAGGCGCTATGATCGGCCTGCGTGATGGCGCCGCCGTAACTCTGGGCCAGAGCGTGCAGCCAGGAGACATCGGGACAGGGGCTGTAGAGGCCGGCGGTGAGGCGGGCGTCGGCGTAGGCGCTGGCATAGCCCAGATCCAACCCGGTGACAAAGCCGTGGGCAGGCAAGGTGACATCGCGCGGGGACTGCCCGCTGATGATCCCCTGTCCGGCGGGGGTGGTGGCCGCGTCCACGAGGACGCAATAGTCGCCGGGCGCGATCTCGCTGAAGCGATAGATGCCGGCGGCGTTGGTCAGGCCTATGGCGATGGGCAGATCGCTTTGGGTGGCGCAGGCGCCGGCATAGAGCCGCATGCGCACTCCCGCCAGCCCCGGCTCGCCCAAATCGTAGGCGCCGCTGCGATCCAGGTCTTCCCACACCCGCCCGGCTACGCCCTGACCCGTGAACAGGATCTGCACATCATCCACAAAAGCATAGGTATCGGGGACCTGGGTGCTTCCATCCCCCACGAAACGGATTTGGGTGAATGTCGCGAGGTAGGCGGAGATATCATGAACATAAAAACCCCAGTTTGCTTCATTTCCATCGATAACGTGCGTGGCCAGCGTCGTCCAGGTGGCGCCGCCATCGTTGGAGACCTGCGCCAGCAGGCTGCCTCCCTTGCCCGTTCGCTTCAGATGATAGGAGAAGACCGCCCACGAGGCCTGGCCTAGATCGGCCTGACGGCTGGCTCCAAAACCGGTGATCTCGGCTTTATTCGCGCCCACACGCAAACAGGCGCCGCTGCGGCAGGGGCCAAATGCGCCCACACGCACCCGCCCCGCGGCCGGGCCATCTCCCTCGCCCTGCTCTGTCCAGGATCCTGTCCAGGTGTTGGCGCCATCGTTGCCGCTGAACCCGGTGTTGGGGTCGAAATCATCGGCAAAGCTGGGCACTTCATCAGGGTCGAACGTCACCACCAGATAGGGCCACCGCGCCGGATCGACCGATTCTTTGCTGGCCAGGCGGGTATCGGCCAGATACACCGCGGGCTTGAAAACAATGCCATGGCCGGGTAGCTCGCCTTGCGCCCAGTGCTGCGCCAGCGTCGTAATATCGATGATGGTTTCCTCCCCAGCGGCCGCGGGGATGAGGGTCTGCAGGGCCGCTTCCTCCACCCCACCCACCAGCGTGCTCCAGGAATCGGCATGCTCATCCCAGGGCTGGGTGATGCGGTGCAGGGACAGGGCAGAGTGATTCGACCACAGGGTGTAGAAATGCGCCTGCGCAGAGAGGATGCGGGTGCCGGGCGGCAGCAGAGAGAGATCGAACTCGTACAGCGCCCACCAGGGATTGACGCCGCCGTTGCCCTGGCTGGCATACAGGGTGGTTTCACTGCCCCAGGGCGCATCCCCTTGCGAGCCAATGGTGGTATCTTGCCGCACGGGGAGGATCAATGTAGCGTCGCCGACCTGCGCGGCGCCGGCGGGCATTTCCTCTGGCTGCGCCAGGACGCCAGGCGCAGCGAACAGCAGCAGGGCGATTGCCAACGCGCCCAAAAAGAGCGCAAGGATCAGGCGGCGATGGGAGAGTGCGACGGAAGACATCTGGCACATCCTTCATAAAAAACTGCGGGCGCCTGCATCTGCGCTTGCAGCGACGACTTCGAAACGGAACCGGCTGTCAAGGGGCCGCAAGCGCCCGACAATTGAATCATTCGATTTGAATAGTCGATTCACCTCAACCACCATAGATCTGGACAAAACCCTAAAGGTTTCAAAAACCTTTAAGGTTTGGGGCGATCACCCCAAATTATCGATCAGGTATCCAACGGAAAGCGGAAGCGCAAACAAAACAGCGCCAGATCATCATGACCGGGCGCTGTCAACGCTCTCCATCTGTGTGCAGCGCTTGACGTGGCACACAGCAAAGGACATTCGTTTCGGCAACCCGGCAGTCTCGACCCAGCGGCCAACGCCGTGGGTGGGTTCGAGATCCGTGGCTTTGCGTCCCTGTCTCACGACAGGTTTGCTTTTTTCGATCGAGTCGAGATCAAGGTAAGGTGCGTTGAGGTGTCGACCGCAAACGCCGCTGCCCTCCCTGTATGGCGGCGATGCTTGGGTGCGTACACACGGCAAGTATACCTTTTTCCGTACGGGCTGACAATAGATACTCGCTTACAATTTGCTTACGATCCCAAACGGCCCCGCCGGCGCCGATTAGCGGCGCACAAAGGGGATGAAAAGCCTGATCGCCCCGACCTCGCTGCCCGCGGCGCTGACCGGGCCAAACCGGGCGCCATCGGGCAGGCTTTCCAGCTGGTACCAATACACACCCTTGCCGGCAGAGAGATCGAGCCATTCATAACTGGCGCCGGCGGGGGTGTTGGCGGCGGGGATGAACCCCGAAACCGGGACAAAAGCGCCTGTTTCGCTGGCGCTGCGCAGGATGATGAACCCGTCCTGCCCTTCTTCGGCGCTGGTCTGCCAGGTCACGCGCTGGCCGCCGACCACCACTTCGACTGCAAAATGAGCCAGGGTGATAGAGGTGGGGCTGGCGAAGCTGAAATCTTGCGTCAAGTCGCTGCTTCCCCAAACCACCTGTACCGATCGGTCGGCGGCGTTGGTGGGGTTGTAGCCGGCAGGATAGGTGTGCAGGGTCAGAGCATAGGCGCCGGGCATCAGGTCGGCGAAGAGGTAGCGGCCTGTGGCATCGCTGGTGGTGGTGAAGAGGGCGCCGCTGGCCAGGTGCTGCAAGCGCAGTGTGGCGCCAGAAATGCCGGCCGCTTCGTCAGGCTCGCGCATCTGGTTGCCGTTGACATCGACAAAAAGCACCCCGCCCAAGCCGCCCAACTGCACATTGCCGATGGGGGCCAGCGCCTGTCCCGCAGCCTGCCAGGGATCGACAAAGGCGGGCAGGGTCGAGATGGTGGAATGGCCTACGCCACTGCGCGGGGTCTCGCGCACCAGGTAATGCCGGCGCAGCAGGTCGGCGAAGGCGAAACCGCCCTGCGTATCGGAAAGGAGGCAGTGCCGCAGCGGGTCTTCCGGGTCGAGCAGGGTGTCGGCGTTGACATCCTCGTACAGGCAAAGCTCCGCCCCGATCACGCCCGATTCGCCCAGCCCCTGATCGCCATCCAGATCATAATCGTAGAAAACCTGGCCCCAGAGGACAGCGCGGGGACTGTAGCCGAAATCGACCCCGCTGTACCCCTGCGCCGACCAAACCGTGAGGAAATGGGGGGATGTGTGGCTCTGGTCGCCGGCGATGACGACCAGCCCGGCGGGCAGGGTGCTGGCGTCGACTTCGACCCAATAGCCGCCGCTGCTGGGAGCGGAGAGGTGATAGCTGCCATCCGCGCCGCTGACCGTCTGGCCAACCAGCATGTCCGCGATCTGCGGCTGGAACTGGCCATCCCCATTGTCGCGGTACAGGCGCAGACCCACGCCGGCCAGCCCGGCATCCTCGCCATCATCCTGCAGGCCATTGCCGTTGAAATCCTGCCACACATAATCGCCGATAGGGATCGGCCCGGCCGGGGCCGCGAACACACGCGGCCAGGGCAAAAGCAGTAGGAACAACGCTGCCAGCCAGAGGCGCGCCGCTTGGAAGGGCCGGAAAAAAGGATCGGGCGACATAGAGGGCGATGAGAAGGAAGGATCCGGGCGGAGTGTGCACACCCATTCAATAGGGTTGACACCATTTTAACCATATCTTTGATCCAGTTCAATCTCTGTAAAAGCTCGCAAGCTTACAAAATGTTGACAATTTCGGCCAGGGGCCGGCGTGATCCCCAAAATGGCTTGGGCAGATCGCCCCACTATGTCATAGATCATAGAAAGGGGGCGAGGGGATATGCGAAAATGGCGAGTACCCTGCGCCAAATCTGTCCTGCGGAGATTGAACATGATTATCGTGATGGACCGCAGTCTGTGCGATGCCGACCTGGCGTTCTGTGCTCGCTGCTCTGCCACCTTTTTTCAAAAACCACTCGGCGTCGACCGCCCCTGCGTGTTGCGCGTGATCGATGATGGGGACGAGGAAGTCCTCAGCTTCTTGCTCTTGAGTGACGGCCACGTCTTGCGTTTCCACCTCACCGACGACACCGCCGAGGGGTTGCAGTTGGAAGGCTGGGAGTTTCTGGCCGATTTCGACCCCGCGCTGATCCGCCGCGGCGCGGCTGAGCGCTGGCGGCAGCTGGCGGCAGGGGAGCAGATCCAAACGGAAAGCATCTTCCAGCCGACGCAGATGCACCTGCAAGGGTGAGGACGCTGTCCGCCTGCGTCCCCCATGCCCGGCGCCCCGCCCAAAATCTGTTTTGACAACGATTCTGGCCCGTGCTATGCTTCCGCCCCATCATGTATCAGCCTCGCTTGCGTCCCACCAGGCCTGCCTCTGTGCCAACCTGACCGGTTGATCGCTGGGACGCGAGCGTGCAGCGCCACACCCATCCCAAGCTCTCCAACCGGAGGGCTTTTTTGTTTTTTTCGTAACCGTTCGCCTTGTCTTTTCGACGAAGGACGAAAAAACCTTCGTCATTCGTCATTCGTCCATCGTCCATATTGCGGCTTTCACCCCATGCTCCTCCACGTCGGCGTCATCGGCGCCACCGGCTACACCGGCTACGAACTGCTGCGCTTGCTGCACCGCCATCCCCAGGCCACGCTGGCCTGGGCGACTTCGGAATCGGCAGCGGGCAAGCGTTTGTGCGATCTCTACCCCACGCCGGATCACACGCCGCTGATCCGTATGGAGGATGCGGCGTTGGCGCAGGCCGATGTTGTCTTCCTGTGCCTGCCGCATGTGGCCTCGATGGCGGCAGTGGCCGCGGTGCGGGCCGCGGGCGTGGCGGCCATCGACCTTTCCGCCGACTATCGCCTGCCCGACGCGACCGTGTACGAGCGCTGGTACGGCCACGCCCACACCCGGCCCGATCTGCTGGCCGAAGCTGTCTACGGTCTGTGCGAGGTCAACCGCAGCCAGATCGCCGGCGCCGGGCTGATCGGCAATCCCGGCTGCTATCCGACCACAGTGAATCTGGGCTTGTGGCCGCTGGCGCGGGCGGGCGTGCTGTGGCCGCGGGTGATCGTCGACGCCAAATCAGGCGTGTCGGGCGCGGGGCGGGAGCTGCGGCTGAGCAGCCATTTCGTAGAGGCGAACGAAAACCTCAGCCCCTATAGCATCGGCTACGCGCATCGCCACATCGCCGAGATGGAGCTGATCCTGGGGCCGCATGTGCCCGGCTTGCAGATCACCTTCTCGCCGCACTTGCTGCCGGTCAGCCGCGGCATCCTCTCCACCCTGTACATCGACATCGACCCCGGCCTGAGCGAAACCGCGGTGCGAGACCTGTACGCCGCGGCCTACGCCGACGAGCCCTTCATCCACCTGCTGCCGCCGGGGCAGCCTGCCACCCTGCGCCACACCGTGGGCAGCAACCGCTGCGCCATCGGCCTGACGCCCCTGCCCCGGCCCGGCCAGTGGATCGTGACCGTCAGCGAAGACAACCTGCTCAAAGGCGCCAGCGGCCAGGCCGTACAAAACATGAATATCCTATTCAATTTACAAGAAACCACAGGCTTTATTTAGATAGTGGGTATTGGGTATTGGATATTGGGTATTGGGTATTCGTTATTACACGGACATTTCGAAATAACAATATCTAATATCTAATATCTAATATCCAATATCCAATACCAAATATCCAACAAACAAACCAACCAACAAATCAACAAACCAACACCATGAACCCTCCCATCCACGTAATCAAAATCGGCGGCAGTCAGATCGATGACCGCGCGTTTCTGGCGGCCATGGTCGAAACCGTGACCAGCATCCGCAAACAGGGCATCACCCCGGTGATCGTGCACGGCGGCGGCCAGGAGATCGTGCGCCTGCATGACGAACTGGGCGTGCCGTTCGACATCGTCCAGGGCCTGCGCGTGACCAGCGAACAGTCGATGCGCCTGGTGAAAATGGCCCTGAACGGCATCGCCAACCTGCGCGTCACCCGCTACCTCGTCAACGGCGGCATCGACGCCATCGGCCTCAGCGGCGTAGACCTGGGCCTGATCCGGGTAGAGAAACAGATCGTGGACGGGTTCGACCTGGGCCGGGTGGGCAAGATCACGGCGGTGCATGCCGAGAAGCTGCGCCCCCTGCTCGCTGCCCACATCGTGCCCGTGATCTCCCCCATCAGCCTGGGCCATGATGGCTGGAGCTACAATGTCAATGCCGACCATGTGGCCGAGGCGGTGGCCGTGGCCCTGGCCGCGTCCAATCTCGTTTTCCTCACCGATGTGCCGGGGGTGCTCATTGCCGGCCGCCCCATGCGCGCCCTGGCCGTGGATGAGGTGGAGGATCTGATCTTCGGCCATTTCATCACCGGCGGCATGATCCCCAAGGCCCGCGCCGCGGCGTCTGCGGTGCAGGCCGGCGTCCCCGCGGCCCTGATCACCAATCTCACACGCTATGCCCAGGGCGAGGGCACTTTCATCGTCCGGAGCCAATGACCATGGATGCGATCACAGCCACGCAAACCTATCTGGTGCAGGCATACCAGCGCCCGCCCTTCGTGCTCGAGGACGGCCACGGCGTGTGGCTGCGCGATACCGCGGGCCGCGACTACCTCGATCTGGTGGCAGGGATCGCCGTCAACGCCCTGGGCTACGGCGACCCGGAGCTGGTGGCGGCGCTGCAGGCCGCGGCCGAAAAACCGCTGCATTTCTCCAACCTGTATCATTCGCAGCCGATGGCCACGCTGGCGCAGCGGCTGGTGGAACTGACCCCCTTTGCCGACCGGGTGCATTTCCAGAACAGCGGGGCCGAAGCCAATGAAGCTGCCATCAAGTTCGCCCGCAAATGGGCGCGGGAGCAGTACGGCGAGGGCAAGAGCGACATCGTGACCTTCAGCGGCGCTTTTCATGGCCGCACCATGGGCGCGCTGGCCGCCACACCCCGGCCCAAATATCAGGATCCCTTCCGCCCGCTGATGCCGGGCGTGCGCCTGGCCCCGTTCAACGACCCAGCCGCAGCGGCCGCGACGATCGATGATGGCGTCTGCGCCGTGATCGTGGAGCCGGTGCAGGGGGAAGGGGGCGTGCATCCGGCCAGCAACGAGTTTTTGCTGGCCCTGCGCGAGTTGACGCACGCCCACAACGCCCTGCTGATCCTGGACGAGGTGCAATGCGGAGTGGGGCGCACCGGCCAGTTCTGGGCGCACGAGTCCTACGGCATCCTGCCCGACCTGCTGACCGCGGCCAAGCCGCTGGCCAATGGCCTGCCCATCGGCGTGGCGCTGGCCAGCGAGCGGGTGGCCGCGGCCATCCACCCCGGCGACCATGGCACGACCTTTGCCGGCGGGCCTTTCGTCACCGCGGTGGCGGATGTGGTGACGCGGCGGGTGGCCGATCCAGCCTTCCTGACCCAGGTGCGGGAGACCGGCGCCTATTTCAAAGAGCGTTTGCAAGAGATCAACAGCCCGCACATCCGCGAGGTGCGGGGGCGGGGGCTGATGCTGGGCGTGCAACTGGATATCGAGACAGGGCCGCTGATCCAGCGCGGGTTCGCGGCGGGTCTGTTGCTGCTGAATGCCGGCCCCGATGTGTTGCGGCTGTTGCCCCCGCTGATCATCAGCCGGGCCGAGGTGGATATCGCCATCGAGCGCCTGTCTGCCCTCTTTGCCGATTTATAGGCGACGATGGACGATGAGCTGTCAACTTCGTCCCGCGAGCGAAGCCGACATCCAGGCGATCTGCGACCTGGTGAATGGCTACGCCGCCCAGAACCTGATGTTGCCGCGCACGCCGGCGCAGGTGCGCCATGCCCTGGGCGATTTTCTGGTGGCGGCGGCGGCGGGGCGGGTGCTGGGCTGCGGTTATCTGGCGGCGCTGGGGCCTGACCTGGTGGAGATTCGCTCGCTGGCCGTGGCGCCCGACCGCCAGGGCGACGGCATCGGCGGCCTGTTGGTGGAGACGCTGGTGCAGGCGGCGCGGGCGCGCGGGATCAAGTACGTGTGCGCGCTAACGCTGGCCCCTGAATTTTTCGCCCGGCACGGTTTCACCCGCGTGGATCGCTGGTCGATCAGCCCCAAACTCTGGGGCGAGTGTGTGTATTGCCCCAAGTTCCACGCTTGCGATGAAATCGCGATGCTCAAGGTATTGGATAGTTGATATTGGATATTGCGTACTGCGTATTACGTCTAATTTTGGATCGTTTCACAAGTCGCGAGCAATTATCCAATATCCAATATCTACTGCATACCACGCAGCACACCGTGGTGCGCTTCCCTCTGCCGGGCAGATCGAGTAGACTTGGGGGACGATGGACGATGGACGTATGAACCGATTCCTGCCCCTGCTGCTCCTCAGCCTGATTTTAAGCGCCTGCCGGGCCGCGAGCCTTGCGCCGCCCGACCCGTTGGCGCGGTACCGCCCTGCCTTCCACGCCGCAGCCGTGCCCGCCTCTGTCGATACCGCGGCCATGCCCCGCTACGACATCACCATGCGCGTGGACATGGCCCAGCGGCAGGTGGAGGGGTTGGCCCGCATCCACTTCCGCAATCTCAGCGGCCGCCCGCTCAATGATGTGTACGTGCGCCTCTATCCCAACCTGGAGCAACTGGTGGGCGGCATGCGCCTGACCCGCGCCGTCACCCTGCCCGAACAGTACGCGGTAGGCTATGCTTTTATCCTGCAAAACACTGCCGCCCGCATCACCCTCACCCAGCCCCTGCCCCCCGATGCCGATCTAGACCTGGAATTGGGCTACGAGATCAACGCTCCCGCCCGCCAGGGCTACGTCCTCTTCGGCGAGAGCGAGGGTATCCTCAGTCTGCCCTACAGCTATCCCATCCTCGCCGCCCAGACCCGCGACCCCACCAACCCCTGGCGGCTGGAGATCCCCCCAGCGCATGGCGATATCGCCATCGCCGACCCCGCCTTCTACGCGGTCACCGTCACGCTGCCCAGCGATGTCACCCTGATCAGCACCGGCGTGACGATCAGCGTCACCCAGCCCCTCTCGGACACGGTGGATCATCTGATCGTGGCCGGGCCGGCGCGGGAATGGGGGCTGATCCTCAGCCGCGACTATCAGGTCAGCCGCGTCGAGGTGGATGGCACCCGCGTCAACAGCTATTACCTGCCCGCGGATCGCGTGGCGGGAGAGGCGGCCCTACGCTACGCCGCTGGCGCGTTGCGCGTCTACAACCGCCTGTTCGCGCCCTATCCCTACACCGAGTTGGATGTCGTCGCCGCGCCCACCCGCTACCTGGGCATGGAATATCCGGGCCTCAATTACATCGGCCTGGACACCTATCGCGGCCAGCAGGAATCGCAGGAGTGGCTGGTGGCGCACGAGGTCTCACACCAATGGTGGTATGAGATGGTCGGCTCCGATCCCTTCCGCTGGCCCTGGCTGGATGAGGGTCTGGCCGAGCACAGCAGCCTGTTGTATATCGCGAACCTCTACGGTCAGGCCCAGGTCGAGCGTATCCGTTTCCTGCGCTGGCGCGTGCCCACCGAGTGGGCTGCAGGACACGATCTTGATGACAAAGTGGGGCAGGAGGTGACCGCGTTCACCGCCGGCAACTACGAGACCCTGGTCTATGCCAAGTCAGCCCTCTTTTTCGATGCGCTGTATGAAGCAATGGGACGCGAGGCCTACCTGCGCGTGCTGCAAACCTTGATCGAACGCTACCGTTACCGCACCCCCACCCCAGAGGATTTCCTCGCCCTCGTCGTCGAAGTGGGCGGCTTCGACCCCACTCCCCTCTACGAACAGTGGATCCTCAGCGGGGGGGAGTAGGGTGGTTGGTTGGTTGGTTGGTTAGTTGGTTGGTAGATTGGTAGATTGGTAGATTGGTAAATTGGTAGATTGGTGGGGATCGCCAAAGGACACGAGAAACCACCAATCTACCAATTTACCAATTTACCAATTTACCAACCAACCAATCTACCAACTACCAGCGCCGCCATTTTGCTATGATGTATCCCTTCCTGCCGCCCGCGCGGCTGCGTTTGCTCCTGATCTTGCTGATCCTGGGCCTGATGGGTCAGGCGCTAGGCCCGCGGCCCGCGCAGGCGCGGGCGCTGCCGCCGCCCCCCCCGCGGCCCGCCCTGCCTGCCGCCCTGCACAGCGCCCTGACCGAGGCCGGCGCGGCGGAGGAGACCGAGGTTCGGGTCATCGTCCAGGCCGCGGCCCCGCCCCGCCTGCCCGCGACCGCCCGGCTGGAGGGGCGCAGCGGCGATCTGTTTCAGGTGATCTTGCCCGCGGCCGCGCTGCCGGCGCTGGCCGCGCAGCCGGGCGTGGTGCAGGTGCGGCCCCCGGCCCCGCATCTGCCGGCGGTGATCAGCGAAGGCAAATTCGCGGCCGGCCTCTTCCCCTGGGAAGCTTCCGGCTGGACCGGGCAGGGGGTGCGGGTGGCCGTGATCGATACCGGCTTCCAGGGCTGGCAGCAGTTGCAGGCCCAGGGGGAACTGGGCGCGGTAATCACCCGCAACTTCCGGGCGGATGGCGTGTTCGAGGAGGGGCGGCACGGCGCGGCTGTGGCCGAGATCGTGCAGGACATGGCCGCCAGCGCCCAACTCTATCTCCTGGCCTTCGACACCGAGGTGGAGCTGGCCAACGCCGTGGCCTATGCCCGCAGCCAGAACGTGCGGGTGATCGTACACTCGATCAGTTGGTTCAACACCGGGCCGGGAAATGGCAGCGGGGTCATCGCCGACATCGTGCGCTCGGCCTGGCAGGCGGGCATCCTCTGGGTGAATTCCGCCGGCAACCAGGCGCAGCGGCACTATCGCGGCCTGTTCGATGGCCGCGGCAACAACTTGCACGATTTCGCAGCCGGGGATGAGACCAACAGCATCTCTTTGCAGGCGGGGCAGCAGGTGTGCGGCTATCTCACCTGGGACGCCTGGCCGACCGGGCTGGATGACTACGATCTCTACCTCTACCGGGGCAACGATGTCGTGGCCCGCAGCGTCAACGCCCAAAATGGCAGCATCCCCCCCACCGAGGCCCTCTGCCACACGGCCACAGGCGCGGGCGCGTACGGCTTTGTCATCAATCGCTTTGGCGGGCAGGCCCGCACCTTGCAGCTTTTTGTGGACACGGTCGATCTGGAGCACCGCACCGCCGCGGGATCGATCGTGCAGCCCGCGGACGCGGTGGAAAGTTTGAGCGTGGGCGCAGTCTTCTGGCACAATGCCTATCCGCTGGAGAGTTTCAGCAGCCGCGGGCCTACCAGCGATGGCCGGCTAAAGCCCGAACTGGCGGCGTATGATGGCGTCAGCACCCGCAGCCTGGGCTACAGCGACATGCTTCCCTTCGAGCAGGGGGGCAGCGGCTTCTTCGGCACGTCCGCGGCGGCCCCGCATGTGGCCGGCGCCGCTGCCGCCTTGATCAGCCGCTATCCCGCCTGGTCGCTCAACCAGATCCAGAGTTACATCACCTCGCAGGCGCTGGATCTGGGCCAGCCGGGGCCGGATCAGGGCTACGGCCATGGCCGGCTCTTCTTACCCTTCGAAGCGCCTACCTCGACCCCCACGCCCAGCCGCACACCCACGGCTTCCCCCACCGCCACACCCACGGCTTTCCCCACCGCCACACCCACGCGCACACCCACGCCCACCCGCACAGCCACGCCCACTGCCACGTCCACGCCGACGCCCACCCGCACCGCCACGCCGACTGCTACGCCCACATCGACGCCGGTTGGCCCCTGGCTGGCGATTCAGCCGGCGCAGCCTCTGGTCGGCGCCCACGCGGCCCAGCCCCTGGACATCCTCTGGGGCAATCAGACGCCGGCGGATCAGTTGCAGTTGCTGGCGGCAGGCCCGGTGACGCTGCCCGGCCCCGCCGCCATCCTGACCGAGACCCTGGCCGCGGACAGCGGGCGCTATGCCACGCTGCTTTCGGCTCTGCCCGCGGCCGCGGCGGGCGAGCCTTTCACCTTCACCGCCCGCACCAGCCTGAGCGAAATCAGCCAAGATGGCCGTATCGCCGGCGCCCATTATCTGCCCCTGCTGTGGCGCTGATACGTGCGGGAAAGATTTTTTTAATCGCAAAGACGCAAAGATTTTTTTCAAACGCAAAGACGCAAAGAACGCAGAGATCCTTTTCAAACGCAAAGACAAAAAAACCTCTGCGCATCCTCTGCGCATCCTCTGCGCCTTTGCGATAAAAATCATTTCAAACACAAAAGATTTTTTAATCGCAAAGACGCAAAGAACGCAAAGGATTTTTTCAAACGCAAAGATAAAAAACCTCTGCGCATCCTCTGCGCCCTCTGCGCCTTTGCGATAAAAATCATTTCAAACGCAAAGATAAAAAACCTCTGCGCATTCTCTGCGCCCTCTGCGCCTTTGCGATAAAAATCATTTCAAACGCAAATATCTTTTCCTCTCCCCCTCTCTATCTCCCCTCTCTATCTCCCCATGCCCCCTTTCCGTGTCCTCGTTTCCGATTCTCTGGCCCCGGCCGGCCTGAAGCTGTTGCAAGAGGCTGGCTGCGAAGTCGATGTTCGCACCGATCTCAGCCCCGCGGCCCTCGCCGCCCTCATCCCCCCGTATGATGCGCTGATCATCCGCAGCAGCACGCAGGTGACCGCGGCGCTGATCGCCGCCGCGGACTCGCTGAAGGTGATCGCCCGCGCCGGCGTAGGCATCGACAATGTGGATGTGGCCGCGGCCACGCAGCGCGGCATCATCGTCGTCAATGCGCCCACGGGCAATGTCTCGGCCGCGGCAGAGCACACCCTGGCCCTGCTCCTGGCCCTGGCCCGGCACATCCCCGCCGCCCGGCAGACGCTGGCGCAGGGGGGATGGAACCGCAATGCATTCATGGGGGTAGAGTTGCGGGGCAAAACCCTGGGCCTGATCGGCCTGGGCCGGGTGGCGGGGCAGGTGGCTGCGCGCGTGCTGGGGCTGAACCTGCGCGTGCTGGCCTACGATCCCTATGTCTCTGCCGAGTACGCCGGCAACATCGGGGTGGAATTGGTGGATCTGGATCGCTTGCTGGCCGAAAGTGACTTTATCAGCGTGCATCTCCCCCTGAACGAGGCCACGCGCGGGCTGCTCGACGCCCGCCGCCTGGCCCAGTGCAAGCCAGGGGTGCGGCTGATCAACACCGCCCGCGGGGGCATCATTGATGAAGAGGCGCTGTTGCCGGCCCTGGACAGCGGCCATGTGGCCGGCGCGGCCCTGGATGTGTTCACGCAGGAGCCGCTGCCGCCCGATTCGCCCCTGCGCACGCATCCCCGGCTGATCGTGACGCCGCACATCGGGGGCAGCACGGCCGAGGCCCAGGATCAGGTGGCGATCGATGCCGCCGAGCAGGTGGTGGACGTGCTGGCCGGGCGGCCGGCCCGTTACGCGGTCAATGCCCCGCTGATCCCCAGCAGCCACATCGAGTTTATCACCCCATTCATCGAACTGGTGGAGACGCTGGGCCGTTTTCTCACCCAATTTGCGCCGATGCAGGTGCAGGCGTTGGAGATGCATGTGTACGGGCCTCTGGCCGAGTATGACACCACCATTTTGCAGGCTGCGGCGCTGCGCGGGCTGTTGGCAGGCGTGGTGGAGGAGCGGGTGAACATCGTGAACGCGGATCTGATCGCCCGGCGGCGGGGCATCATCCTCTCGGAGCACCGGCAGCGGCAGCATTTCGAGCGGTACGAGAACATGGTGACGCTGTGCGTGCGCGGGGGTGGGGAGGCGGCCAGTGTGCGGGGCAGCGTCTTGGGCGGCGCGCCCTACATCGTGGCCATCGAGGAGTTGTGGGTCGATTTTCTGGCCCGCGGGCATTTCCTCGTCGCCTGGCATTATGACAAGCCGGGGGTAATTGGGGCCATCGGCGCGCTGTTGGGGCGCAACGACATCAACATCGCCTTCATGCACGTGGGCCGGCGCAGCCCGCGGGGGCAGGCGATCATGGTCTTGAACACCGATGAACCGATCCCACCGGCGCTGCTGCCTGCCATCTCGGAGATCATCGGCCCCCACCGGGTGTGTATCATGGCGTTGTGAGATGGGTTTGGGGGTGGAGTCATGGAGGAGTTCGCCGGAATGACGAGGGGGTCACGGGCACAGGAACAAGAGCGTGTGCAAGAGCGCTCTGGCCCCGACGCTGATGACTTCTTCGCCTGCGAGCACAGGCAAATCAATGGGGTATATGGGCGAGAATCTTGTCTGTGGCCCTGGACAGGCGCACGGCCATCTCCGGCGCGGCCCCGGCGTGGGCATTGACCTGTATGGTCAGCGTCTTACGGCTCACGCCATTGACAGCAATTCAGCCAAAAGTTGTTCGATATCCTTCTGGACGGCATCCCACGCAGGCAGGGGAACCCCTGGCATCTGGTCGGTCAGATCCTGTGTCCAGAATGCGGCAGCATTCTCGTTCGCTGATCATATCAGTGTCCTCGCCATTCCAGCAACTGCCCTTCAGGTATGTTGACAATCAAGCGCCAGCGGGCATCCTTTGGCCCGCTACGCAGTCCGGCCGGGTCGAGCAACGCGTAGTTGCGTTCTTCGGGGAGCGACAATCGCGCCAGCATGGCATCATCGGCCAGGTTCAGGCGTTCCAGCCAGTAACCTAGCCGGCGCTGGCCAGCACGGTTGCCCAGTCGCCGGCTGACCTCGATCAACTTGTCCAGGTCCAATTCATCGCTGCCAAACCATAGGCCCTTCGCCGGCTCCAGCACACCGCCGCAATACGCTGGATGGTCAAAACCATCCGCGATGGCCTTCTCCCGCCCGGCTATCTGCACTGGCTGATCCAGTAGCTGGATCGTGGTGTAGCCGAAGAATTTGGCCGCGCCGAGTGTGACGAAACGAAAGAGGGTGCCATCCACCGTGAGGGGGCGTTTGCGTTGCGTGGTGGCGATCCACACGGGCCGGGGCTGGCGTTCGCTATAGCCATAGTAATGCAGCGCGGTTCCGTAGGCCAGATAATAAGGCTGTATCAGCGCTGCCGCCATCAGGTAGTCGTGTTCGGCCCACTGAGCTTCAGGCCCAGCTTCCAGAGGGATGAGGCGATACTTGCCGCGCTCAAGACGTTGCAGCCAGCGTTTGACGGCCAGACGATGCAGCACAAGTGGCAGGCCGGCGCTGTCACCATCGAACATTCCTTGGGCGTCGGCCACGGTGAAGATCGCGTGACCGGTCGCGGCTAATCTGCTCAACAAGCGCGACTCGCGTTCACTGAGGGTACGGATGGGCAGATCGGGAGACATCTTTCTTGTCCTGTGTCGCGATAATTATCCTAGATGCAATTACCATAACATAAAACAAGAAAATGCACTAACCGAGGACTGGCTGTCACAGACTTATAGAAATTCGACAGGCGCACGGCCATCTCCGGTGAGATGCCGGCATGGCCGTTGAGCAACAGGGACAGCGTCTTGCGGCTGACGCCCAACCCGGCCGCAGCCTGCGTAACCGTCAGTTCCAGCGGTTCGATGTACAGATCACGGATAATCTCACCGGGGTGAGGGGGATTCTTCATAGGCATGGATCATTGGCTCCTAGTGGTAATCGAGGTAGTCCACATCCAAGGCGTCTCCGTCCTCGAAACGAAAGATGACCCGCCAATTTCCGGACACGGTCACGGCGTAGAAGCCTTACAAACTGCCGCGCAACGTGTGCAGCCGCAGCCCGGGTGCATTCATGTCGGCGACGGTTGTAGCTGAATCGAGCAACGCAAGGATCTGGCGCAACCGTTTGGCATGCGCCTGATGCATGCCTCTGGTTTCATCATCTTGATAAAGCGCTGCCAGACCCTTGTGCCGGATGTTGCGTATCACGAGACGATTGTACCGTGTTACGTTACAGGTGTCAAATGATGACAGGTTGCCTTGCCAGCGAACCCCAGTTTCTCAAGGCCCTGGACAAGCGCACAACCACACTTGCCCTGCGCGCAGGCGCACGGCCATCTCCGGCGCGGCCCCGGCGTGGGCGTGGGGTAGCAGGGATGGCGTCCTGCAATCGGCGGTAGGGCTTGAGACCGCCTCAGGCTGTGAGCGCCGGGGCCGGCATCTCGTCCCAAGTGCGGCCGGCCAGCAGGCGGCCGGGCAGGCGCTTCAGCGACAGGCGGTTGAGCCGCGCGCGGAGGGTGTAGTCCCTATGGCATAGGGGCAGATGGAGTCCACGGCCCACCTGGGGGCCACAATGCGGCGAAGAATATCCCGGCGGCGGCCGATCGAGAGGGCGGCCCCAGGAACAAATCGAGGTTGGTAACGACCTGCTCGAACGACTCATCGCCGATGTCAAGCCGGCTGCGGCTCAGAAACGCCTTCCATTGTGCGATTTTCTGTGCATCCTGCGCGAAGAGTCTGCTCAGTGCGATCGGCGTCGATGCAGGCACAGGTGTAGCGCGGCGTTGAAAGGTGGCGCGGATGGCGTCAGTCAAGAGGGATCCCTCGAAGTCAAACAGCCGAGATAGAAGCCATAGGTCATAGTAATCCTTCATGCGGCTGTTGATGACGCCGTGGGCGACCATCGCGTGCAGCTTTTCGGCAACGACGGTTTCTTTGGGATAGGACCGCAACTCCGGCGCAGGAAAATCGAGCAGCGTGGGATAGTGTGCCAGGCGTGCTCTTGGCGTAATCGCATCCCCAGTCCCGATGTCGATCTGCAAAGAAACGCGCGCCGTGTCCAACATGGCCTTCATTTGCAGGCGCTGGCCGCCATATTCCTGCCCCTCGAGAATCTGGGTGATACGGATGCTACCGGCATCGAAGACCATGCCATCAGGAGGCACAGCTTGCCGGCAGATGGCCTGAAACACCTTATTTAGATTCCCGGCTGATGTGTCGCCGAAGCCCAGCAGGTCGAGATCACGGGTGGGGCGATGCAGCTTGCCAGTCCAGATGGAAAAGAGCACGGCGCCCTTGAGCACGAACTGACCCGCATAAGGCGACTGTGACAGGCGGTAGAGGAGCCGTTCAATGGCGTAGAGCGATAGCACCAGGTTGAAATCTTCCTGACGCTGATGGCTCAGGTTGAGAAGGCGCTGGCGAACAGAGGCTGGCAGGTTGGCGACGGTGGGCTTTGTCATAGCATCGCTTCGATGTAGGGCTTGATGACGGCCTGAACGCGACAGATCTCCGCAAATTGCCACAGTTCGTCGACAGTGGCTTTGCGTTGATGCAGCGCATCTCTCAGCGCCTCGATGGCCACATCCAGGCCGATCTTGTGTCGGTATTTGAAACAATCTGCCACGGTTTTGGCAACGCTATACACCTTGACCTGAACGTTTTCGACGACGTGTATCTCGACGCCCATGGTGAAGGCATCCCCAGAGAAGCGAACGAAGCGCAGCGGCAGACCAGAGGGCGTGGGCTGCCAGGCCTTGTTTGCGATGGCCAACCATACCTCGAAGGGCGCTTGCGTGGTCAATCCGTGGAAGCGCAGGGCGCTCAGCAAGCAGACCACAGCCTTGGGCGCGCGCCGGCTGGCCTCGGCCAGTGTGTGATGCTCTGTCACAGGCAGCTCCAGCAGCGCATAACGTCCCCGACCGACGCGCACGATTCGCCCCGTGCGCTGTAGCCAATAGAGACTGGAGGGCGAGAGACCTTGCGCCCTGACATCTTGCAGGTGAATGACGCCCTGTTGGCGCAGCAGCACCAGGATCATGTCGCTGTTTTTCATGTTGAAATTATACAATACCTCGGTACTTTTATACAAACTACCAAGGAATTCTGCAAGATATACAGAAACTCTAGCTGGTGCAGATATAGGCTGCAACTGTGCGTATAGATCAGCCGGACGATCGCCCGGCCCCGGCCTGCCGCCCAGGATGGCCAGCGATGCCGGCGTCCGTGGCTAGGCCGTTGCCGTCTGGGCGGCATCTCCGGCGCGGCCCCGGCGTGGGCGTGGGGTAGCAGGGATGGCGTCCTGCAATCGGCGGTAGGGCTTGAGACTGCTTCAGGCTGTGAGCGCCGGGGCTGGCATCTCGTCCCAGGTGCGGCCGGCGAGCAGGCGGCCGTTCTGCTTCTTGCGCACACCACCCCACTGTTTGAAGAAGAAGGGCACGCGCTGGCGCTGGCATTGATCGCGCACCTGCGTGACCCATGCCGGATGCAGCGGCCGCGCGCCCGGTCCCGGCTCGCCGCCCAGGACTACCTGTTGCCAGGCCTTTGGCCCAGCACCTCTGTTAGTCGACGCGGCCCATCCAGCAGCACCACTAGCTTGTTCAGAACAGTGCGTCCCAATAGCACATCCTGGCCTTGTTCATCGCCGGCAACCTCGATGCCAGGCAGGAGTTGCCCCTCGATCTCCAAGTCCACCAGAGAGACGGTCACAGGGCGCCTTCCACCCCAATGTGCGCGCAGGTGACCGCTGAAGATCTCCTCTGCGCCAACCGAGGTGAGAAGCGCCGTGGGTGCAATAGTCACGTCGGCGCCTGAATCGACCAAAGCCAAGAGAGGCGATGTCCTGGCGCTGCCATCGATCTGACGCAGAATCACTGGCAGTACGGGAAAAGGTATGGGGTAGCTGCGTCGTAGGGATGGCGCATGGTCATCGCTCCAGGCGGGGGCTGCGAATCGCGAAGAGGGGCGGTTCCTGCCAGTCGGCCCGCACGATGGCCACCGGATCAGAGCCGAAGCGCTGTCGGACCCGCAGATAAAGCGCCCGCTGATCCACGTCGTGATCGGCGACCTGCTTGTTCTTGATCGCCACATAGCAGTTGACGTAACGCGCGCGCATCTCAGCAGGCAGCCCGTACCAATAAGCCTCTTCCATGGCTAGTTGCTCAGCCTTCGACGGCGTTTCCCGGTCAGTCGCCTCGTCTTGCGTCATCGATGCGATGTCCTGGATGAGCTGCAGACGCTGCTCCGCGCTGAGCGGCTGAACGAGCGTGCGTATCTGGGTGAAAATTGTCGAAACGGCCTCCATCGCGGACCTCCTGGTCTCCATGCCGGTCATGCAATCAACGTCCATTTTTTGAGAAGCGCTAACACCTGGAAGCTATTGTATTTGCTGGAGGACTCTTGTCAATACGTCGCCGCATCGGCGCTGATCTGTCTGGGTGCAGCCGGTCAGCGGGTTGCAGGGCGGTTTGGGCCAGGCGCTGGCGGTGTTGGCGTTGGCCGCTGAAAAAACTGGGGCTTGAAAAACGTAAGCCCTTGTGCTATACTTTCAGCAGATAAGTCACTCCACTGCATGTGAAAGCCGGCTTCACGCCGTGCGTCCGGTAACCGGACCTAGCTGCAGCGGGGTGATTTTCTTTATGTCGAACGTGTTCTTGCGCGTATACCAGTTCTTGGGGTAGTTCTCCGTGTCATACAGATCCACCAGCAAGCTGACATGCTGCTCTACCTGGCGATAGTATCTCATCTCGCCGAGGGTAAACGCGCGGTACACGGCCCAGTTCATGTAGTCGATCACGCTCAGGCAAGGCTCACCTTTCGGCATTTGGGCTTGGACCGTCACATCAGATGTGACGCGGGTATTCCAGTGCTTCTCGAATTGAGCGACCCCGCGACGGATGGCATTCGACAGCGGCACTTGCCGGCTGCGTGAGCCGCGTTTAGCGAAGTAGACGTGATTTAGCTGATGGCGGTGCAGTGCATTCTTGAAGAGCTGCGAGACCAGGTGATCGTAGAACTCCCCTTCGTTGGCGTGGAAGCTGTTGCGAAAGACGCGCTCGATCTTGCGTGCCACCACGAATTGGGCCTTGAAGTCCAGATCAGACAACAGCTTGAAGACGCGATAACGGATCTCCGGCAGATCATCTTTGGCATGAAACGCCACGGCGGTCTTTGCCAGCGACGGTACGCCCTCGAAGTAAGGATCGGCAATCACTTCGCTTTGCAGCCATTGCAGAGCTTGCCGGATTGGCTCAGGCTGTTGCGTTTCGATAAAGCCAAGCACCAGAATCGACGAGCACCCCTCCTGGCCGACGATGAGATTGCCCTTGCGGTCGTAGAAGGTTGGATCGCCCGATTCGTCGACGAAGAACCAGTTGCTGCTTGGCTTTGGCTTTCTCATGAGGTTCACTTATTGCTTATGCCGACGCCCAACGCTGATCCTTCTCGGTGCAGCCGGTCAGCGGGTTTCAGGGCAATTTGGATCAGGCGCTGGCGGCTGCACCTGACAGCGGCATCTCGTCCCAGGTGCGGCCGTCGAGCAGGCGCCCGTGCTGTTTTTTGCGCACGCCGCCCCACTGTTTGAAGAAGAAGGGCACGCGCTGGCGCTGGCACTGGCGGCGAATGCTCTGCACCCACTCCTCTTGCACGGGCCTGGCCTTCGGCCCTGACTCCCCGCCGACGATCACCCAATGGATGCCGCGCAAATCCAGGGTGAGCGGCCCCAGCAGCGGCTCCAGCGACAGAAACTTGACCTGCGCATGGGTAGCGCGCAGGTGATCGACGCGAAAGGCGTAGTCCTGCCGCTCGACGCTGACGCCCATCCAGACGTTGGCCGGCCAGTCGATGGCGTCGTCCAGCGCCAACAGACGTTCAGAGCGCTTGGTCAGCACTTGAAACGTGTGCCAATGGGCCTCGCGCATGACGCCGAACACGCGTTGGATGAAATCTTCAGGCGCGTCCTTGTGGAACAGATCGCTCATGGAATTGACGAAGATCATCTGCGGTTTTTTCCAGCCCAGCGGCGCGGCCAGCGCGTGCTCGTGCAGCGTCAGGCGAAAGCCGTTGGCGTAGTTGGGCTGGCCCATCGCCTCGAGGCGATGGGCCAT
>JAANMW010000646.1_pt1 | contig 40656 bp, 36 predicted proteins | sample 7279671 | NCBI WGS metagenome assembly JAANMW01 (sample SAMN14094541, study PRJNA606508) | bioreactor metagenome | isolation source: A lab-scale SPAN reactor treating ammonium-rich wastewater day 247 | place: Ireland: Galway | collected 2017-09-19 | reverse complement strand
TGCATATCTCGAACCCCGAAGAGGCCGGCTGGCTCAAGGAGCGGATCGAGGGCTACGGCAAGGAGATCGCCTTCACCCGCGAGGGACGCCGCGCCATCCTCAACAAGCTGGTCGAGGCCGAGGGCTTCGAGAAGTTCCTGCATGTCAAGTATATGGGCACCAAGCGCTTCGGCCTTGACGGCGGCGAGGCGCTGATCCCGGCGATGGAGCAGATCATCAAGCGCGGCGGCGCGCTTGGCGTCAAGGACGTGGTGATCGGCATGCCGCACCGCGGCCGCCTGTCGGTCCTGGCCAACGTGATGGGCAAGCCCTATCGCGCCATCTTCCACGAATTCCAGGGCGGCAGCTACAAGCCCGACGACGTGGACGGCTCGGGCGACGTGAAATATCACCTCGGCGCCTCGTCGGACCGCACCTTCGACGACAACACCGTCCACCTGTCGCTGACCGCGAACCCCTCGCACCTCGAGGCGGTGAACCCGGTGGTGCTGGGCAAGGTCCGCGCCAAGCAGGACCAGCTGTCCGACCAGACCTATCGCACGGCGGTGCTGCCGATCCTGCTGCATGGCGACGCGGCCTTTGCCGGCCAGGGCATCGTGGCGGAATGCTTCCAGCTTTCCGGCATCAAGGGCCACCGCACCGGCGGCTGCATCCATATCGTGGTGAACAACCAGATCGGCTTCACCACCGCGCCGCATTTCAGCCGCACCTCGCCCTATCCGACCGACATCGCGCTGATGGTCGAGGCGCCGATCTTCCACGTCAACGGCGACGACCCCGAGGCGGTGGTCCATGCCGCCAAGGTCGCGACCGAGTTCCGGCAGAAATTCCACAAGGACGTGGTCATCGACATCTTCTGCTATCGCCGCTTCGGTCACAACGAAGGCGACGAGCCGATGTTCACCAACCCGGTGATGTACAAGAAGATCAAGGGCCAGAAGACCACGCTGCAACGCTATACCGAGCGGCTGGTCGCCGACGGCCTGGTCCCCGAGGGCGAGATCGAGGAGATGAAGGCCGCCTTCCAGGCCCATCTGAACGAGGAGTTCGAGGTCGGCAAGAACTTCAAGCCGAACAAGGCCGACTGGCTGGACGGCAAATGGTCGGGGCTCGAGGCCGAGCATGCCGAGGAGAACCTGGGCCAGACCGGCATCGCGCCCGAGACCATGGCCGAGATCGGCGGCGCGCTGACCCGCGTGCCCGAAGGGTTCGACCTGCACAGGACCGTCGGCCGCCTGCTGGAATCCAAGAAGCAGATGTTCGAGACCGGCCAGGGCTTCGACTGGGCCACGGGCGAGGCGCTGGCCTTCGGCTCGCTGCTGCTGGAGGGGCATCCGGTGCGCCTCGCCGGGCAGGATTCGACCCGCGGCACCTTCTCGCAGCGCCATTCGGCCTTCGTCGACCAGGCGACCGAGGAACGCTACTACCCGCTGAACCACATCCGCGGCGGGCAGGCGCGCTACGAGGTCATCGACTCGATGCTGTCGGAATATGCGGTGCTGGGCTTCGAATACGGCTATTCGCTGGCCGAGCCGAACAGCCTGGTCATGTGGGAGGCCCAGTTCGGCGATTTCGCCAACGGCGCCCAGATCATGTTCGACCAGTTCATCACCTCGGGCGAAAAGAAATGGCTGCGCATGTCCGGCCTCGTCATGCTGATGCCGCATGGCTATGAGGGCCAGGGCCCGGAACACAGCTCGGCCCGGCTGGAGCGCTGGCTGCAGATGTGCGCCGAGGACAACTGGATCGTGGCGAACTGCACCACGCCAGCGAACTATTTCCACATCCTGCGCCGGCAGCTGAAGCGGCCCTTCCGCAAGCCGCTGGTGCTGATGACGCCGAAATCGCTGCTGCGCCACCCGCTGGCGGTGTCCACGGCGGACGAGTTCCTGGCCGGCTCGACCTTCAACCGCGTGCTGGTGGACGATGCCGACCGCGGCAAGTCCGAGTTCAAGCTGGCCCCGGACGACAAGATCCGCCGCGTGGTGATCTGCTCGGGCAAGGTCTATTACGACCTCGCGCAGGCCCGCGACGCCGCCGGTGCCGAGGATGTGCATATCCTGCGGCTCGAGCAGTTCTATCCCTTCCCGGCCCAGAGCATGTCCAAGGAGTTGGAACGCTTCAAGGATGCCGAGATCGTCTGGTGCCAGGAAGAACCCAAGAACCAGGGCGGCTGGAGCTTCGTCGAGCCCAATATCGAATGGGTGCTGTCGCGCATCGGCGCCAAGCACGGCCGGCCGCGCTATGTCGGCCGCCATGCCGCGGCCTCGCCGGCCACCGGGCTTGCCTCGCGCCACAAGGCCGAGCAGGAGGCCCTGGTCCACGAAGCGATCACCATCGGGGCCTGACATGGCAGTGGAACTACGCGTCCCCACGCTTGGGGAATCGGTATCCGAGGCGACGGTGGCCACCTGGTTCAAGAAACCGGGCGACCGCGTCGCCGTGGATGAAATGCTGTGCGAGCTGGAAACCGACAAGGTGACGGTCGAGGTGCCCTCGCCCGTCGCCGGCAAGCTGGCCGAGATCGTCGCGCCCGAGGGCACGGTGGTCGCGCCGAACGCGCTGCTCGCGCAGATCATGGAACAGGGCGATGCCGGCCCGGAAGAAATGTTGCCCAAGGCTGATGCGGGCACGAAGGCTCAGGAAGGACAGAGGAAGATGAGCGGAAAATCCGTCGACGTGATGGTGCCCACCCTGGGCGAAAGCGTGACCGAAGCGACGGTCGCGACCTGGTTCAAGAAGGTCGGCGACGCGGTCGCGCAGGACGAGATGCTGTGCGAGCTTGAGACCGACAAGGTCTCGGTCGAGGTGCCGGCCCCCGCCGCGGGCGTGCTGGCCGAGATCCTCGCCCCCGAGGGCGCGACGGTCGAGGCCAGCGCCAGGCTGGCCGTCATCACCGAAGGCGCGACCGCGGCCCCCAAGGCCGAGGCCCCGGCGGCCGCCGCAGCCGCCGTGCAATCGCCCGGCGCCGGCCCGGAAACGCCCGCGCCGCGCAAGGATGTCGAGGACGCCCCTTCGGCCAAGAAGGCCATGGCCGAGGCCGGGGTCAGCCGCGATGCCGTCATCGGCACCGGCCGCGACGGCCGGGTGATGAAAGAGGACGTGGCACGCGCGGCTACCGCCCCTGCGGCCGCCTCGCCCGCCCCGGCCCCGGCCCAGGCGCCGCGCGCGCCGAGTTCCGCCGAGGACGCCGCCCGCGAGGAACGCGTCAAGATGACCCGCCTGCGCGCCACCATCGCCCGCCGGCTCAAGGACGCGCAGAACACCGCCGCGATGCTGACCACCTATAACGAGGTGGACATGAAGGGCATCATGGACCTGCGCAACACCTACAAGGACCAGTTCGAGAAGAAGCACAAGGTCAAGCTGGGCTTCATGTCCTTCTTCGTGAAGGCCTGCTGCCACGCGCTGAAGGAAGTGCCCGAGGTCAATGCCGAGATCGACGGCGGCGACGTGGTCTACAAGAACTTCGTCCACATGGGCGTGGCGGTGGGCACGCCGAACGGCCTGGTGGTCCCGGTGGTGCGCGACGCCGACCAGAAGAGCTTCGCCCGGATCGAGAAGGAGATCGCCGAGCTGGGCCTGCGCGCCCGCGACGGCAAGCTGACCATGGCGGAAATGCAGGGCGGCACCTTCACCATCTCGAACGGCGGCGTCTATGGCTCGCTGATGTCCTCGCCGATCCTGAACCCGCCGCAATCGGGCATCCTGGGCATGCACAAGATCCAGGACCGCCCCGTGGTGGTGGACGGGCAGATCGTCATCCGGCCGATGATGTATCTGGCGCTGAGCTACGACCACCGCATCGTCGACGGCAAGGGCGCCGTGACCTTCCTGGTCCGCGTCAAGGAAGCGCTGGAGGATCCGCGCCGCCTGCTGATGGATCTGTGATCCCTGCCTTCCGGGGGCGGCAGGCCCGCCCCCGGCCAGCCCAAGGCGCCGCGCAACTCTTTCCGGCCTGTTCCCGTTGACCCGCACGGGGCCGCCTTGCCGCTCATCCCGACGGGAAGCCGGGCCGAAACGGAGGAGTCTTCCATGACCCAGATGATCGCCCATTACAGCATCGCCGATTACGCCCGCTTCCGCGCCGCCTTCGACGCGGACGCCGAGGATCGCGGCAATAACGGCCTGTCGCTGCTGCAACTGTGGCGCGAAAGCGACCAGAGCGCCTGGGCGCTGTTCCAGGTCGGGGACGCGGCCGCCGCCAAGGCTTACCTGGAAGGCGCCGCGGGCGTCTTCAACAGCCAAGCCGGCGTCTCGGCCACCGCATTCCATTTCGTCGAGACCGCCTGATGGCCGCCGAGACCACCGCCCTGGCGCTGGCCGCGCTGCTGCAGGCCGTGCAGATCGGCCTGGCCGCCGCCTCGATGAACCGCGATGTCGGCGCGAAGTGGAACGCCAGCCCGCGCGACCGCCAGCCCGAGTTTTCCGCCCTGACCGGCCGGCTGCGCCGCGCGGTGGACAACCATTTCGAGGGGCTGATCCTCTTTACCATCGCCGTCGTGCTGGTAGTGCTTTCGGATGCCGGCTCGGCCCTGACCGTGCTTTGCGCCTGGAGCTACCTGCTGGCGCGGCTGCTTTATGTTCCCGCCTATGCCTATGGCTGGTCGCCCTGGCGCTCGGTCATCTGGGGGGTGGGGTTCGTCGCCACGCTGACGATGATCCTGATCGCCTTATTCACCTGAATCGAACGGGCGGCACCGCGAAAGGCGCCGCGAACTGCAAGGAGACCTGAATGTCCACCTATGACCTGATCGTGATCGGCGCCGGTCCCGGCGGCTATGTCTGTGCGATCCGCGCCGCCCAGCTGGGCCTGAAGGTCGCCTGCGTCGAAGGGCGCGAGACGCTGGGCGGAACCTGCCTGAACGTCGGCTGCATCCCCTCCAAGGCGCTTCTGCATGCCAGCCACATGCTGCACGAAACCCACGAGAATTTCGAGAAGATGGGACTGATGGGCGCCAAGCCCAAGGTCGATTGGGACAAGATGCAGGGCTACAAGGCCGAAACGGTCGCCGGCAACACCAAGGGCATCGAGTTCCTGTTCAAGAAGAACAAGATCGACTGGCTCAAGGGCTGGGCCAGCATCGAGGCGCCCGGCAAGGTCAAGGTCGGCGACCAGATCCATGAGACGAAGAACATCGTCATCGCCTCGGGCTCGGAACCGGCCAGCCTGAAGGGGGTCGAGGTCGACAACGCCGCCGGCGTGGTGGTCGATTCGACCGGCGCCCTGTCCCTGCCCAAGATTCCCAAGTCGATGGTGGTGATCGGCGCCGGGGTGATCGGGCTGGAGCTGGGCTCGGCCTATGCCCGCCTGGGGGCCGAGGTGACGGTGGTCGAGTTCCTGGACGCCATCACCCCCGGCATGGACGGCGAGGTGCAAAAGCAGTTCCAGAAGATCCTGGCGAAGCAGGGGCTGAAATTCGTCCTCGGCGCCGCGGTGTCCGAGGTCGAGGTCGAAAAGGGCAAGGCCGAGGTCACATACAAGCTGCGCAAGGACGACAGCGAGCACGAGATCAAGGCCGAATGCGTGCTGGTCGCCACCGGCCGCCGCCCCTATGTCGCGGGGCTTGGCCTCGACAAGGTCGGCGTGGCGCTGACCGACCGCGGCTTCGTCCAGATCGACGAGCATTGGCAGACCAGCGTCAAGGGCATCTATGCCATCGGCGACGCGGTGCCCGGCCCGATGCTGGCCCACAAGGCCGAGGACGAGGGCATGGCGGTGGCCGAGGTCATCGCCGGAAAGCATGGCCATGTGAACTACGACGTGATCCCCGGCGTGATCTACACCACGCCCGAGGTCGCCTCGGTCGGGCTGACCGAAGAGGCCGCCAAGGAAAGCGGCCGCAAGGTCAAGGTCGGCAAGTTCCCCTTCATGGGCAATGCCCGCGCCAAGGCCCTGTTCCAGGCCGAAGGCTTCGTCAAGATGATCGCCGATGCCGAGACCGACCGGGTGCTGGGCTGCCACATCATCGGCCCGAACGCCGGCGAGATGATCCACGAGGTCTGCGTGGCGATGGAATTCGGCGCCTCGGCCCAGGACATCGCGCTGACCTGCCACGCGCATCCGACCTGCTCGGAAGCGGTGCGCGAGGCCGCCCTGGCCTGCGGCGACGGCGCGATCCACGCCTGATCGGCGGATCGCCACCGAAATCGCCGCCGCACTGCGGCGGGTTTCCGCCGACGGACCGCCCCTGAACCGGGCGGTCCTTTCTTTTGATTTCCCCGACTCTGGCAGCTGCGGCTAATCCCTTGGTCAATGAAAAGACAAGGGGCAGTCATGAAATCCATTATCGGACTGTTGGCGCTGGCCGGCACGCTGGCCGTCGGCGCCTGCGGCGACAACCGGGTCGATCCCGACCGCCGCTATCTGGTCGAACCCCGCGCCTCGGCGGCCCAGGTCGCCGCGCTGCACCCCAACGAGACGCCGGAACTGCGCCGGCTGATCAACAAATACGCCGCGGAATACGACGTGCCGGTGGACCTGGTGCATCGCGTCATCATCCGCGAATCGACCCATCGGCCGGGCGCCCGCAACGGCCCTTATTACGGGCTGATGCAGATCCTGCCCGCCACCGCGCGCGGCATGGGCTATCGCGGCCAGCCCGCCGGGCTGCTGGATGCCGAGACGAACCTGAAATACGGCGTCAAATACCTCCGCGGCGCCTATATGGTCGCCGACGGCAACAAGGACGCCGCGGTGAAATGGTATTCCCGCGGCTATTACTACGAGGCCAAGCGCAAGGGCCTGCTGCAAGCCACCGGCCTGCGCTGAGGCGAGGGACAGAAGATCGCGGGGGCGGCCTTCGGGCCGCCCCTTGCATTACAGCTTGCGGTTGTAGCGGATGAAGGGCGACTTCTGCCCCACCCGGTCATAGAGCATCCGCCCCGGATAATTGTCCTCGGCCGTCAGCCAGTAGACGGCGGGAATGCCGGCGCGATCGGCCTCGGCATAGACGCCCTCGATCAGGGCGCGGGCGATGCCGCGGCCGCGGGCCTCGGGGGCGGTGAACAGATCCTGCAGATAGCAGACCCCCTCGTCGCGCCACAGGTTCGGGTGAAAGACGTAATGCGTCAGGCCCAGCAGCCGGCCGTCCGCCTCGGCCACCAGCCCGTGAAAGTCGCGCGGATCGCGCGCCATCAACCGGGCAAAGGCGCGGTCGTAAAACGAGGGCGGCCGGTCCGCGAAACCATAGAAGACCTGGTAGCCCTCATAAAGCCGCTGCCAGCCCTTGCGGTCCTCGGGACGCAGGGCGCGGATCATCGCTGCCGCCGCGCCATGAAGGCCAGCCGCTCGAACAGGGCCACATCCTGCTCGTTCTTCAGCAGCGCGCCATGCAGCTTGGGCAGCATCTCGCCGGCGGGGCGGCGCAGATCCTCGGGCGCCAGATCCTCGGCCAGGATCAGCTTGAGCCAGTCCAGAAGTTCGCTGGTCGAGGGCTTCTTCTTCAGCCCCTGCACCTCGCGCAGTTCCAGGAACTGGCTCAGCGCCTCGTCGAGCAGCCGCGGCTTGAGTCCCGGATAATGCACCTCGACGATGCGCTTCAGCGTCTCGGCATCGGGAAAGCGGATATAGTGGAAGAAGCAGCGGCGCAGGAAGGCGTCCGGCAGCTCCTTTTCGTTGTTCGAGGTGATGATGACCACCGGCCGGTGCCGCGCCCGCACCATCTCGCCGGTCTCATAGACATGGAACTCCATGCGGTCGAGTTCCTGCAGCAGGTCGTTCGGAAACTCGATGTCGGCCTTGTCGATCTCGTCGATCAGCAGCACCACCTTGCCGGGCGCCTCGAAGGCCTGCCACAGCTTGCCCTTGCGGATGTAGTTCGCAATGTCGTGAACCCGCGCCTCGCCCAGCTGGCTGTCGCGCAACCGCGACACGGCGTCGTATTCGTAAAGCCCCTGCTGCGCGCGGGTGGTCGATTTCACGTTCCATTCGACGATGGGCAGGTCCAGGCTGGCCGCGACCTGGCGCGCCAGTTCGGTCTTGCCGGTGCCCGGCTCGCCCTTGACCAGCAGCGGGCGTTCCAGCGTGATCGCCGCGTTCACGGCCATGGCCAGGTCGGCAGGAGCCACATAGGTTTCGGTCGAGGAAAACTGCATTCGCCTGTCCTTTGCGCAATCTGCGCGACCCTAGCCAGCACCCGCCGGCTTCGCAAGCCGCCGAGGAAAACCTGTCGGAATGGGCTAGTGACAATTGGTCTGCCATACTTTATGCGGGCGCCAAGGATCGGGCATCCAGTCGCCCGGCTCCCGGAGGAACGATGAAAGCCCAGACCTTTCTGCCCGAAGATTATCGCCCCGCCGAAGACGAACCTTTCATGAATGAACGGCAACTGGAGTATTTCCGCCGCAAGCTGATCGCATGGAAGCAGGAACTTCTGGACCAATCCGCGGAAACGCTGGAAGGTCTTCAGGACAGCGCCCGCAACGTGCCGGACCTGGCCGACCGCGCCTCCGAGGAAACCGACCGCTCGCTGGAACTGCGCACCCGCGACCGCCAGCGCAAGCTGGTGACCAAGATCGACGCCGCGCTGCGCCGCATCGAGACCGGCGAATACGGCTATTGCGAAATGACCGGCGAGCCGATCAGCCTCAAGCGGCTGGACGCGCGCCCCATCGCCACCATGACGCTGGAAGCGCAGGAACGCCACGAACGGCGCGAGCGCGTGCATCGCGACGACTGACCCGCCGGCCCCTTCGGGGGCCGCTTTCGCAGCCAAGGGCGCCATGTCCGGCCTGAAGCATCACCCCGTCACCATCATCGGCGCAGGCGTGGCCGGCCTGACCGCGGCCTGCGCCCTGGCGCAGCGCGGGGCAGAGGTCACGGTGCTGGAACGCGCCGGCGCCCTGCGCGAGGTGGGCGCAGGCTTGCAGATCTCGCCCAATGCCTGCCGGGTCCTTGCGGCGCTGGGGCTCGAATCCCGGTTCCGGGCGATCTCGCTGCCCTCCGAACGGGTCGAGCTGCGCGATTCGACCGGCCGCATGGTGGCGCGGCTGGACCTGGCGCGGCATCGCCCCGGAGATCCGTTCCGCCTCGTGCATCGCGCGCGGCTGGTCGCCCTGCTGGAAGAGGCCGCGCGAGAAGCCGGCGCCCGCATCGAACTGGGCCATGACGTCGCCGAACTGCCCGAGGTGCCGCTGCTGATCGGTGCGGACGGGGTGAAAAGCCGCCTGCGCGCGGTGCTGAACGGCCCCGAGACCCCCTTCTTCACCGGCCAGACCGCCTGGCGCGCGCTGATCCCGGCCGAACCCGATGCCGCGCCGGTGGCGCAGGTCTTCATGGGACCGGGCCGGCACCTGGTCAGCTATCCGCTGGGCCAGGGCCAGCGCAATATCGTCGCCGTGGTCGAACGGCCGGACTGGCAGGAGGAAGGCTGGTCCATCCTCGGCGAGCCCTCCGAGCTGCGCGCCGCCTTCGCCCGCTTCGGCGGCCCGGTGCCCGGCTGGCTGGAACGGGTCGAGCAGGTCGGCATCTGGGGCCTCTTCCGCCACCCGGTCGCCGCGCATTGGCAGGACGGCCGGCGGGCGCTGATCGGCGACGCGGCCCATCCCACCCTGCCCTTCATGGCGCAGGGCGCGGTCATGGCGATCGAGGATGCCTGGGTGCTGGCCGCCTGCCTCGACGCGGGCCCGGACCAGGAAGCCGCGCTGGCGCGGTTCCAGACGCTGCGCCAGCCGCGCTGCCGACGCATCGTCGAGGCGGCCAATGCCAATGCCCGCAACTACCACCTGCGCGGCCCGACCCGCGCGGTCGCCCATGCCGGGCTGCGCGCCGTCTCGCGCCTCGCCCCGACCCGGCTGATCGAGCGCTTCGCCTGGCTCTACGACCACGACCCGACGGCCCTCTAGCCGGGCGCCCGAACTTCTCTGTTCCCCAAATACCCATACGGCAGCGACGCCGGCACGGTCGCATGGGTATTTGGGGAACAGAGAAAGCGCCGGGGCGCGCCCCATGGCGCGCCCACGCCCGTTTCACGGTTTCTCGAATACTCCCGCCGACGCCGCCGCCAACGCGACGCCGCAGACGGTCAGGCGGCCCTTTCGACCGCCGCGACGATGTTCTCGACCACCTCGCGCAGCACCGTCTCGTCCTCGGCCTCGGCCATGACCCGGATCAATGGCTCGGTGCCGGACTTGCGGATCAGCACCCGGCCGCAGCCGTTCAGCCGCGCCTCGGCCCGCGCGATCTCGGTCTGGACGCTATCCTGGGACAGCGGATCGGCACCCTGGGCATAGCGCACGTTCTTGAGGAGTTGCGGCACCGGCTCGAACTGCGCCACCAGGTCCGAGGCACGCCGGCCGCTGTCCGCCAGCGCCGCCAGGAATTGCAGGCTGGCGATCAGCCCGTCGCCGGTGGTGGCGTAGTCGGTCATCACGATATGGCCCGACTGCTCGCCGCCCAGGTTGAAGCCTGCGCCGCGCATCCGCTCGACCACGTAGCGGTCGCCGACGGCGGTGCGCTCCAGCCGCAGCCCGCGGCTTTGCAGGAAGCGTTCCAGCCCCAGGTTCGACATCACCGTCGCCACCAGCGCGCCGCCGCGCAGCCGGCCCTGCGCCGCCCAGCGGTCGGCCAGCAGCGCCATGATCTGGTCGCCATCCGCCACCTGGCCCTTTTCGTCCACGATCATCACCCGGTCGGCATCGCCGTCCAGGCTGATGCCCATGTCGGCGCCATGTTCCAGCACCGCGCGGGCGCAGGCCTCGGGATGGGTCGAGCCCAGCCCGTCGTTGATATTGTGCCCGTTCGGGGAAACCCCCAGCGGGATCACCTCGGCGCCCAGTTCCCACAGCACGTCCGGCGCGGCGCGATAGGCGGCGCCGTTGGCGCAATCCACCACCACCTTCAGCCCCTCCAGCCGCTGGCCCGAGGGGAAGGTGGTCTTGGCATATTCGACATAGCGCCCGCGCCCGTCGTCGATGCGCTTGGCGCGGCCGATGTTCTGCGGCTGGGCCGGGACGATCTCGCCCGCGACGATGGATTCGATCTCGGCCTCGGCCTCGTCGGACAGCTTGAAGCCGTCGGGGCCGAAGAACTTGATGCCGTTGTCCTGCGCCGGGTTGTGGCTAGCCGAGATCATGATGCCGACATCCGCCCGCATGGACCGCGTCAGATAGCCCACCGCCGGCGTCGGCACCGGGCCCAGGAGCAGCACGTTCATGCCGGTCGAGGTCAGCCCCGCCGTCAGCGCGTTTTCCAGCATGTAGCCCGACAGGCGCGTGTCCTTGCCGATGACGACGCGGTGGTGATCCTCGCCGTTGCGGCGGAAATAGCGGCCGGCGGCGGCACCCAGGCGCAGCGCCATCTCGGCCGTCATCGGATGGGTATTGGCGCGGCCCCGGACGCCGTCGGTGCCGAAAAGTTTCCTGCTCATCTTGCCCCGCTCATCTTGTCTATATGGTCACGGCCCGCCAGAGGGCGAGGCCCTGCCTTGTTTCTGCCACGTCATGGACGCGGTGGATCTGTATGCCCTGCGCGATCCCGTAGAGTGTTACCGCCAGCGTCCCCGGCACCCGGTCCGCCGGCCGCTCGGCCCCGCCGATGCCGCCGATGAACCGCTTGCGCGACACCCCCAGCAGCACGGCGCAGCCCAGCCCGTGATAGACCGAGATCCGCCGCAGGATGGCCAGATTATGCTCTTGCGTCTTGCCGAAACCAATGCCCGGATCGATCACGATCCTGTCGCGCGGGATGCCCGCCGCCTCGGCCCGCGCGATGCGCTCGGCCAGCGCGTCATAGACGTCCAGCAGCACGTCGCCATAGCTCGGGTTGTCCTGCATCGTCTCGGGGATGCCCTGGGCGTGCATCAGGCAGACCGGCACGCCCGCCGCGGCCACCGTCCCGGCCATGGCCGGGTCGAAGTCGAAGCCCGAGACATCGTTGACCAGCCCCGCCCCGGCTGCGATGGCGGCCCGCGCCACCTCGGCCTTGCGGGTATCGACCGAGATCGCCGCCAGGCCACGGCCCGCGACGATGGCGGGGGCGAGGCGGGCGATTTCCTCGGCCACCGGCACCTCGCGCGCGCCGGGCCGGGTCGATTCGCCGCCGATGTCCAGGATCTCGGCCCCCTGTGCGGCCAGCAACCGCGCCTGCTCGGCCCCGTCATAGGCGCCACCGTCCGAGAAGCTGTCGGGCGTGGCATTGACGATGCCCATGATGCGCGGCCGGTCCAGGGACAGGCCCAGCAGCGGCGCGCGGGGCGCGGTCAGCGCCGCCAGCACCGCATCCGGGGCGCGGTCCACCACGCGCGGCGCCTCGCCGCGGCGCAAAAGCTCGCATTGCGAGAAACGCACCCAGCCGCCGGCCAGCTGCCAGCGGCCCGTCTCAGATGGGATGGGGCGGAAGTAATCGGTCATGCCTTGCGTCTCTACGCCGGCGCACGGCCGATTCAAGCACGAAGATCAAAGACGTGCGGTCGGAATGCAAAAACCTGCCGGCACCGCCGGCTGGGCGGCGCCCTCGGGCAGCGCCCAGTCGAGGCAGCTTGCCCCCAGCCGCTCGGCCAGCCACAGCGCCAGCGCCTGCGGCTCGGCCGCCAGCCCGGCCACGTCGCGCACCATGCGCGCGGGCGCCCAGACCACGGCGCGGCCTTCGGTCGCGGCCCAGTCCAGCTCAGTGCGGCTGTCGGCCACGGTCAGCCCCAGCCGGCCGGCCAGGGCCCAGGCGGCCTGGTCCAGCGCCAGCAGCGCGATCTCGCGCAGGTTGCCGCCCTGCGGCAGCGGCAGGCCCGGCGCATCGGGAACCAGCGCCACCGCGCCCTCGGGCAGGGCCAGGTCGCGGCCGTGAAAGACCACCCGGATCGGCGCCCGGACCTGGTCGGCCTCGACCCGCGCCTGGCGGCGCACCAGCGTCACCCCCAGCGCGCCGGGGATGCGGTCCAGCTTCTCGACCGTGACCGAAACCTGCGCCGCGCGCGGATGCGCCAGGATCTGCGCCGCGATCTTCTCGGCCAGCGTCTCGAGCAGGTCATAGCGGCGATCCGCCAGCCCGGCCGCCACGGCGCCGGTCAGGATGTCATAGGAAAGGATCCGGTCCACCTCGTCGTTGACGCCGACGACATGGGTCGCCAGTTCCACGTCGATGTTGAAGCGCAGGCGCTGCGGCTGGCCGCGTTCGGTCTGGAACGCGCCGATCTCGGCCGAAAGGATATAGTCGCGCAGGTGGATACGGTCAGGCTGGTCCATGCCGCCCGTGTTTTCAGGAAAACGGCCCCGCCGCAAGGGACAGGGCCGCGCATGGCATGGCAGATTTGCGTCGCCGCCTAGGTCGCCGCCTCAGTTCGAGGCCAGCCGGCGATCCGAACGGTAGAAGGTATGGCTGCCGATCCGAATCGTGCGCTCGAACCGCTTGGACCAGGAGGGGCTGACGCCGCGGGCGTGGAAATAGGTCGCGCCGTTGGTCAGGGTGCGCGGCGCGCCGGCCAGGGCGGCCATGGCCACCCTTTGCACCCTGGCGTAGGTGCCCTTTTCGCGGATGCGGGCGTTCTTGTTATAGGTGAACTGGCCGCGCTGGTTCACCACGCCGCAGACGGTCTTGGGAAACCGCGGATGATCGACGCGGTTCAGGATCACCTCGGCCACGGCCTGCTGGCCCTGGACGCCCTCGCCGCGGGCCTCGAAATACAGCGCCTCGGACAGGCATTGCAGATCGGCGGGATTGATCTGGACGGTCGCCTGGCGCGTCGCGCGGCCGGACTTGGTTTCATAAGCGACCTGGTGCTTGCCGTCGGCCATGGCCGGAGTGGTTGCGACAGGGGAAAGGGCGACAGCCACACACACGGAAACGCGCGCCAGCCATGACTTGCTAATCGACATGTTGGTCCTGTTTTCGGTCCGGGCCCGGCCCGGTCTGGTTCGTCGGAAGGTCCGCCCGAGGGGTGCCCCGTGGGCGGCGGTCTGGCGTTAAAGGCCCGAAACAGGGCGGGCCGATCCAGCCCACATGGACGTGAGGGACGCGATTCGCTTGAAATCAAACGATTTTGGCGGAAACCCGCCGACGACAAAACGGCCAACGGGCAGATTCCGGCCAAAACCGGCTGGTCCTAGGACTCCGTCCCGGCCGCCGATTCCGCCTCTTCCCGGCCCATGAGAATCGATTCCTGCGCCGCAGCGAGCCGCGCCACCGGCACCCGGAAGGGCGAGCAGGAAACGTAGTTCACCCCGGCCCGCAGGCAGAAGGCGATGGATTCGGGGTTGCCGCCATGTTCGCCGCAGACCGAAATGGTGATATCGGGCTTGTGGCTGCGGGCGCGCTCGGTGCCGATGGCGACCAGCTCGCCCACCCCGTCGCGGTCGAGGATGTGGAACGGATCCTCGGAATAGACGCCCTGGTTGACATAGGTGCCCATGAAGCGGCCGGCGTCGTCGCGCGACAGCCCATAGGTCATCTGCGTCAAGTCGTTGGTGCCAAAGGACAAGAAGGCCGAATGTTCCGCGATGTCGCCGGCGCGCAGCGCGGCGCGCGGCGTCTCGACCATCACGCCCAGGCGATAGGTGAAATCCTTGCGCGTCTCGTTCCTGACGGCAGCGGCGACCGCGTCGATGCGGTTCTTGACCAGCTCGACCTCGCGCCGGGCGCTGACCAGCGGGATCATGATCTCGGGCACCACCGGGTCGCCGTTGTGGCTGGCCTCGATGGTGGCCTCGAAGATGGCGCGGGCCTGCATGTCATAGATCTCGGGCACGGTGATGCCCAGCCGCACGCCGCGCATGCCCAGCATCGGGTTGAATTCCGACAGCGCCTCGACCCGGCGGGTCACGTCCGACAAGGGCAGGTCCAGCGATTCGGCAAGTTCCCGCATGCCTTCGCGGTCATGTGGCAAAAATTCGTGCAGCGGCGGGTCGAACAGGCGGATGGTGACGGGCAGCCCGGCCATGATCTCGAACAGCGCCGCGAAATCGCTGCGCTGCATCGGCAAGAGGCGTTCCAGCGACAGGCGCCGGTCCTCGGGCTTGCCGGCGAAGATCATCTCGCGCATGGCCGGCAGGCGCTCGTCGTCGAAGAACATGTGCTCGGTGCGGCACAGGCCGATGCCCTGGGCGTTGAACATGCGGGCGGTGCGGGCGTCCTCGGGCGTGTCGGCATTGGCGCGGATCCTGATGCGGCAATGCGCGTCGGCCCATTCCAGAAGCTGGGTGAAGCTTTCGTCCAGCGCCGGCTCCAACATCTCGGCGGCGCCGGCCAGCACCTCGCCCGAGGTGCCGTCGATGGTGATCTCCTCGCCCTCGTGGAACAGCCTTCCGCCGACCAGCATGGTGCGGGCGCGGGTGTCGATCGAGATGCCGCTGGCGCCGACGATGCAGGGCAGGCCGATGCCGCGGGCGATCACCGCGGCATGGCTGGTCATGCCGCCGCGCTCGGTCAGCACGGCGGCGGCGGCATGCATGCCGCGGATGTCCTCGGGCACGGTCTCGCGGCGCACCAGCACGCAGCGCTCGCCCCGCGCCTCGGAGGCCTGGGCGGCGGCGGCGGTAAAAACCATGCGCCCGGTGGCGGCGCCGGGGCTGGCATTGATGCCGCGGGCGATCACGTCGCGGGGCGCGCGCGGATCGACCTGGTGGTGCAGCAGGTCCGACAGGGCCCGCGGCTCGACCCGCATCACCGCCTCTTCGGCCGGGATGATGCCGTCGCGGGCCAGCGCCACGGCGATGCGCACGCTGGCGCGCGAGCTGCGGCTGACCCGCACCGCGTCGATGATCGCAAGCCGGCTGTCCGAGACGACGAATTCGATCTGCATCTCTTCGCGCAAGCGTTCGCGGGCGGCGACGCCGAAGCGGACCAGATCGGCAAAGACCTCGGGCGCGGCTTCCTCCAGCGAGGGGCCGCGCGGGTCGCGGGTCAGGTAGAGCGTTTCCGCCCCCTCGCCCTTGGAGCGGCCCTGGGTCTGGCCGCGGAACCGGCCGGTCAGGCGCGGCGCGCCGGTCACGCTGTCGATGAACTGGATGGTGCCCGAGCCGGTGACGCCCGGCCCGATGGCCAGCGCCATGTCCTGCACCACCAGCCCCAGCGGCGCATTGGCCGGCGCGCCCTTGGCCTGGCGCAAAAGCCGCGCAGTCGGCCCGTCCCAGGCGCGCGCCATGCTGCGTAGCACCTCGGCCAGCTGCCGGGTCGGGTCCTGGGGGAATTCCTCGTCGGTCTCGTCCTCATAGGCGCGCAGGGCGGCGGCAAGCCCGCCCTCGCTGTCCGAGAACATGTCGGGGTCCAGCCTTGCGACATGGATGGCATAGGATTGCACGAAGCCCAGGTAGATCGCATCCGCCGCCGCCTGGCCGCGGCTTTTCACCAGCCGGGCGTGGCATTCGTGGTTGATGCCCACGTTCAGCACCGTGCCCGGCCCGCCCCAGGCCGGGTTCATCGCCGAGGGCCGCACGCTGACCAGCCCGTCGGCGCGCTCGATGATGGCGGCAAGACGGGCGCGGTCGGGCATCTGGCCGGCGGCGATGGCGCGCACCGCCTCGGCCGACAGCGCGAAGCTGGTCGGCACCGGCAGTTCCATGCGGATCAGGCGCTGCAGGCATTTCGCGCGCCAGCCGTGGCGTGCGGTCTGGATCCCCGCCGAGGGGGTGATTTCGACGATGGCACCTAGGTCTGTCAGCGCGGTCATGATGCCGTCACATTAGGCATGGCCGGCGCATTGCTGCAAGTGCGAAGAACAGCAGGTGGTGCGGCGGGCCGGGGGGCTCTGCCCCCCGCGCCTCCTGCGCCCCTCGACGGGGCGCCGGAGGCGCTCCCCCCGGAGTATTTTTGCAACGGAGAAAAGGGGGTCAGCCCTCGATCCGGCCGAAATCCGCGACCAGCCGGCCGGCTTCGCGGATGCGCGAGAGCAGGTTCAGCCGGTTGCGGCGGGTGATCTGGTTGTCGGTGTTGATCTGCACCGCCTCGAAGAAGGCGTCGATGGGCGCGCGCAGGCTGGCGATGCCCTGGGTCGCAGCCTGGAAATCCTCGAGCCGCACCGCCTCGCGGATCGCCGGTTCCGCCTTGTCGAGAGCGGCGAACAGGCTGCGTTCCTCGTCGGTCTCGGCAAATTTCGGATCGGCGCCGAAGCTGTATTCGACGCCGTCCTTCTCTTCGGCCTGGGCGAGGATGTTGCCGGCGCGCTTGAGCCCCTGCAGCAGGTTGGTGCCGTCCGCGGTCTTGAGCACGTCGTTCAGCGCGGTGGCGCGGTTGACCAGCAGCACCAAGTCGTCGCTGCCGGGCATGTTCAGCACCGCGTCGATGATGTCGTGGCGGATGCCCTGGTCGCGCAGGTGGACTTTCAGGCGGTCGTGGAAGAAGGCGAGGAGGTCGGCGGAACAGGCTATATCGCCTTCTTTTAGAACACCTGTGACTTTCGCCGCAATCAAAGCCGAAACCGCTTCGAGTTCGACATTCGACTCCTGCAATCTTCGCGCTGCGAATAGCTGTGATAGAATAGCATCAAGCGATACTCGCACCCCGTTCACCAGCACCAGCCGGATCACCCCCAGCGCGGCGCGGCGCAGCGCGAAGGGGTCTTTCGAGCCGGTGGGCTTTTCGTCGATGGCCCAGAAGCCGGTCAGCGTGTCGAGCTTGTCGGCCAGCGCCACCGCCACCGACACCGGCGCCGAGGGCACCGCGTCCGAGGGGCCGAGCGGCGAGTAATGGTCGCGGGCGGCGTCGGCCACCGGCTCGGGCAGGCCGGCCGCCAGCGCGTAATAGCGGCCCATGGTGCCCTGCAGTTCCGGGAACTCGCCCACCATGGCCGAGCGCAGGTCGAGCTTGGCCACCCTGGCCGCCTGTTCCGCCTGGTCCGGGTCGGCACCGACCAGCGGCGCGATCTCGCGCGCCAGCGCCGCGATGCGGGCGATGCGGTCGGCCTGGCTACCGAGCTTGCTCTGGAACGTCACCGAACGCAGCCCCTCGGCCCAGTCCTGCATGCCCGCTTTCGCCTCGCGCAGGTCATTGTCCCAGAAGAAGGCCGCGTCCGACAGCCGCGCCGCCAGCACGCGCTGGTTGCCTTTCAGGATCGTCTCGCCATGGTCGGGGGTCTCGATATTCGCCACGGTGACGAAGCCCTCGATGCGGCCGGTCCTGGGATTGCGGGCCGAGAAGAACTTCTGGTGTTCCTTCATCGAGGTTTGCAGCACCTCGGGCGGCAGCGCCAGGAAGCGGTCCTCGATGGCGCCCATCAGGGCCACCGGCCATTCGACCAGGCCCGCGACCTCGGAAAGCAGGCCCTCGTCCGGCACGATCTCCCAGCCGCGGGCGAAGGCGAGGTTCGCCGCCTCCTGCCGGATCGCCGCCTCGCGTTCGGCGGGGTCCAGCATGACGCGGGCGCGGCGCAGCTTGGCGGCGTAGTCCTCGAAGCCCGAGACGGTGATCTGATCCGGCGCCATGAAGCGGTGGCCGCGGGTGGTGGCACCGGCGCGGATGCCCTCGATCTCCAGCGGCACCACGCTGGCGCCGGATTCGTCCGAGAGCAGGCAGATGATCGAATGCAGCGGCCGCACCCAGCGCAGGGATCCCGAGCCCCAGCGCATCGACTTGGGCCAGGGGAAATCGCGGATCGTGCGCTCCAGCACCTCGGCCACGATCTCGGCGGCGGGACGGCCGGGCTTGGCGACCACCGCGAACCAGACCTGGCCCTTCTTGTCGTCGCGCGCCTCCAGCTGCTCGCGGGCCAGGCCGGTCGAGCGCAGGAAGCCCTCCAGCGCCGCCTGGGGCGCGTCGGTGCGGGGGCCCTTGCGTTCCTCGCGCGTGGTCGGGCTTTCCGCGGTCAGCCCCTCGACGGCCAGCACCAGCCGGCGCGGGGTCGAGAAGGCGCCGGCCGAGCGATAGGTCAGGCCCGCCTCGACCAGCCCGTCGGTGACGCGCTTCTTCAGATCCTCGCGGGCGCGGGCCTGCATCCGCGCCGGTATCTCCTCCGAGAAAAGCTCGATCAGAAGGTCGGGCATCAGTCCATCACTCCGCGTTCGGGGGTCTTGTCGTTGAATTGGTGCCAGGCAAAGGCGCGGCCGTCGGGATAGACCACGATCACCCGGTCCACGTCGGGGCGGATCTCGGCCTGGCCCAGCACGGCGCGGGCCGCGCCCGATTCCAGGTCGGCGGTCAGCGCCCTGGCGGAATAGCACTTGAACCAGCCCGGCCCGTTCAGCGGCGTCGCACCGGCATAGGGCGCGGCATCGGCCAGCTCGGCCGGGTCCAGCGTGAAGCAGGCGCGATAGCGGATGGGCGAGCTTGTGGCGTCGATGGCCTTGAAATCCGCGACCGCGACCGGATGTGTCGCGCCCTGCGCATCGGTGACGACGATGTCCTGCGCGCCGCTGATCTCGTCCACCTGGTCGTAGAAGCCATAGACCTGCAGATACCAGACGGCCAGGCCGGCCATGACGGCCACCAGCACCAGCATCGAGGCGACGATCTTGCCCGAGCTCATGCCGCCCCTCCCCCTACCGCGCCAGCCGCCTCGGTGGTCACGAACAGGTCGGCGCAGCGTTTCGCCAGCGCCCGGACGCGGCCGATATAGGCCTGGCGCTCCGTGACCGAGATCACGCCGCGCGCATCGAGCAGGTTGAACAGGTGGCTGGCCTTGATCGCCTGGTCATAGGCCGGATGCGCCATCGGGATGCGGCGCCCGGCGCCGTCCGTGTCCGCGGCGGCCAGGATGCGGTCGCATTCCGCCTCGGCATCCTTGAAATGCTGCAGCAGCATGTCCGTATCGGCCTGTTCGAAGTTCCAGCGGGAATATTCGCGCTCGGCCTGGCGGAAGACGTCGCCATAGCTCAGCGGGATCGGGCTGCCGGGCGGGTTGAAGGGCATGTCCATCACATGCTCGACCCCCAGCACATACATCGCCAGCCGCTCCAGCCCATAGGTCAGCTCGCCCGAGACCGGGCGGCAGTCATGCCCGCCGACCTGCTGGAAATAGGTGAACTGGCTGACTTCCATGCCGTCGCACCAGACCTCCCAGCCCAGGCCCCAGGCGCCCAGCGTCGGGCTTTCCCAGTCGTCCTCGACGAAGCGTACGTCGTGGATCATCGGGTCCAGGCCGATGGCCGCAAGGCTGCCCAGGTAAAGCTCCTGCAGGTTCGGCGGCGAGGGTTTGATGATGACCTGATACTGGTAGTAGTGCTGCAGGCGGTTCGGGTTCTCGCCATAGCGGCCGTCGGTCGGGCGGCGCGAGGGCTGGACATAGGCCGCGGCCCAGGGCCGGGCGCCGAGGCTGCGCAGCGTGGTCGCCGGGTGGAAGGTGCCGGCGCCGACCTCCATGTCATAGGGTTGCAGCACCGCGCAGCCCTGTGCGGCCCAATAGGATTGCAGGCGCAGGATCACGTCCTGGAAGCAGACGGGTTTCGCCGTCTGATTGTCCTTTGGGCTGGTCATCGGGGCTTCCTTCGGCATAACTGGCAGGAAATGTCTGCCGCCTTCTAGGCAGAGGGCGGCGCAGGGTCAATGAGAGGGACATGCCCATGCGGCGCTTTGCATTCGTCATCGGTGCGGCTCTGCCGCTGTCTCTGGGCTTTGCGGCGCAGGCCGAGGACGTGATGATCCGCATCGAGGCCAAGCGCGGCGCCGACGCCGCGGCCGCCACCGCCCGGAACTGGGGCGCGGAGTTCCCCGATGTCGTGACCTTCCCGCTGGCCGACGGCTGGGTCGGCATCGCACTTGGCCCGATGCCGCGCGAAGAGGCGGCGGCGCGGCTGGAACAGCTGAAGCAGCAGCGCAAGGTGCCGGGCGACAGCTTCCTGGCCGCCGCCGAGGGGCGCGAACTGACGCGCATCGGCGACGCAGCGCCCACCGAACCCCCCGCCGATCCCCAGGCGACGACGTCCGGCGGCAATGCCTCGACCTTCCCCCAGGCCCAGCCCGCGACCGCAGGGGACGAGCCCGTCCCCGGCGACCTGGCCGGCAAGGCTGCGACCCCGACCGCCGATGCCGGCGCCTTGGCAGAGCCCGAACCCGCGCCCGAGCAGTTCTTCCTGCGCCTCGAATCCACCACCGACCGCGCGCGGGCCGAGGAATTGCTGGCGAAATGGCGCGAGACCCTGCCCGAGGCCGGGCTGTGGACCCTGCCGGGCGGCCGGCTGACCATCGGCTTTGGCCCGATGGACCGGGCGACCGGCACCGCCTGGCTTCAGGCGTTCCGGGATGCGGGCGCGGTGCCCAAGGACGCCTTCCTCGCGCCGGGCGAGGAGATGGGCGAGATCGCGATCATCGGCAAGGTGCCGGACCTGGGCGCCCCCCCTGCCCCGGACGCGGCGCCGGTGCCCATGCCGCCGCTAGAGGAGATCCAGCGCGCCCTGCGTTGGGCCGGCCATTACGACGGGGGCATCGACGGCAAGGACGGCCCCAAGACCCGCGCCGCCATCGCCGAGGAAATCGTGCGCCTGCGCGCCTCGCCCGATACCGCGACCGCCATGGCCGAACTGATCCGCCGCCGCGAAGCCTGGCGGGCCGAGATGGGCCTGGCCGAGCTGCGCGACGCCCATACCGGCCTGATGCTGCCCGCGCCGATGGAGAAGCTGCAATTCGACCGGGCCGAGCGCGCGCTGTCGATCTATGGGCCCAAGGACGGCTCGGGCGCGGCGCTGATCCTGTTCTCGCAGCCCGGCGGCCAGCAAGAGATGCTGGACCTCGCCGGCCTCGTCACCGCGCTCGGCTGGGTGCCGGCGCCCGAGCGCAAGGTGGAACGCGGCAGCGTCACGCTGGACGGGCGCAACCAGACCCATATCGGCCATGCCGAAGGCCGGGTGGTCGACGGCCGGGTGCAGGGCTTCGTGCTGATCTGGCCGATCTCGGACCCCGAGGACCAGCACCGGCTGGCGGCCGAGATCTCGGACAACCTGGCCCGCTTCGCCCCCGGCGCCACCGAGGCCGGGCCCGAGGCGCCCGCCATCGCCCCGGCGATCGCGCAGGACTAGCCGCGCCAGAACCGCGGCAGCAGCAGCACCAGCACCGAGATCAGCTCCAGCCGGCCCAGATACATCCCCCAGATCATCAGCCATTTCGAGGCGGTGGGAAAATTCGTCACCGCCCCCTCGGGCGTCAGCTCCGGCCCCCAGACCACGCCGACATTGGCGATCGCGGTCCAGGCCGCGGTCAGCGCCGTGCGCGGATGCAGCCCGGTCAGCGCCAGCCCGACGATCAGCAGGCCGAAGCTGAGGATGAACAGGGTAAAGAAGGCCATCACCGAATCGACCACGTCCTCTTCCAGCGGGCGGCCGCCATAAAGCAGCGGAAACACCCGGTGCGGCGACTGCATGCGCTTGAGCTGCGCCCTGACCGCCTGGAACAGCACCAGATAGCGGAACACCTTGACCGAACACGAGGTCGAGCCGGTACAGCCGCCGATCAGCCCGACCACGATCAGCACGACAAAGGGGAAATGCCCCCATTGCGTCACGTCGGTCGAGGCGAAGCCGGTGCCCGAAAAGGTCGAGACGACGTTGAACGTGGTCTCGCGGATCACGTCGAAGGGGTTCTTCGCCTCGAGCCACAACAGCCGGTAAAGCACCACCAGCGCGATGGCATAGAAGGTCCAGCGCAGATAGGCGCGGACCTGGATGTCGCGCCAGATCGGCTCGGCCGAGCCGCGGATCAGCTGCACCATGCGGATGAAGGGGATCGAGGCCAGGATCATGAAGAAGGCGGCGGCATATTCCGCCGGCCCGATGAAGGGCGCGAAACTGGCGTCGTAATTGGAAAAGCCCCCCGTGGAACAGGTGGACAGCGCCAGCACCAGCGCATCGAAGCCCTTCATGCCCAGCAGGATATAGACCACCATGCAGCTTGCGGTCATGGCGATGTAGACCCCGGTCATCTCGCGCGCGATATCGAAGGCGCGGGGCAGGATCTTGCCCAGCGTGTCGAAGCCTTCCGAGCGAAAGAACTGCATGCCGCCGACCTTCATCACCGGCAGGAAGATCATGGCGACGACGATGATCCCCAGCCCCCCCGCCCAGTTCAGGAAGGCCCGCCACAGGTTGGTGCCCTTGGGCAGGTTGTCGAGATCGGGGAATGCGGTGGTGCCGGTGGTGGTGACGCCCGACATGGCCTCGAAATAGGCGTCGGTGAAGCCGACCTGCGGCGCGCCCAGCATGAAGGGCAGCGCGCCGGCCACCGGCACCACCAGCCACAGCATCGCGGTCAGCAGGAACACCTGCTGGATGGTCAGCGACTTGTCCTTTTGCCGCGTGGACAGCGCCACCAGCCCGCCGGCCAGCATGGTCAGGATGCCGCATTCCAGGAAGATCAGCCAATGCGGGTCGCCATGCCACCAATCGACCAGCATGGGCAGCGCCATCGCCGTCCCCAGCGTGACGACGACCTTGCCGACGATATTGGCCACGGGACGGATATCGATCATGCCGCCCTGCTTGCCCCGCCGCCCCGCAGGCGTCAAGCGCGCGACGCTTGCACGAACCCGCGCCACCCCCTATAGAAAGGCGCGACGCGGGTGTAGCTCAATGGTAGAGCAGCAGCCTTCCAAGCTGAATACGTGGGTTCGATTCCCATCACCCGCTCCACCCCTTCCCCGCATGCCGCACCGCCCGCCCGAAACCGGCTTTCTCCGTTTCCCAAATACTCCGGGGGGAGCGCCTCACGCGCCCCATCAAGGGGCGCATGAGGCGCGGGGGGCAGAGCCCCCCGACCGCCGCGCCCTTCCGTTCCCGCCCGCAAGGCCCTATATCCTGCGGGCAACTTTGCCCGACGCGCCGAAAGGAAGCCCATGTCCCGGAAAGCCATGCAGCGCCTGTCCTTCTTTCTGCTGATGGGCCTGACGCTCTATGCCTCCTTCCTGGGCGCGGGCTGAGGGGGCGGCGATGGCAAGGCGTTTCGGCGGCCGCTTCTCGCCGCAGCCCCGGCCGGACGGCACCGGCCCGCGCCCGCCCGCGCGCCCCGCACCGGGCGAGATCCGGCATCCGCTGGAATCGCGCACGCGCTGGGTCACGATCATGGCGGCCCCCTTTCTCATCAGCGCCTTCTGGCAGGATCCGGCCGGGCTTGCCCTGCACCTGATCGCCTTCGGCACCATCGCCTCGGGCATGTGGATGACACGCCAGGGGCTGCAGGCCGAGGCCGCCTATGACGCCCGCCGCATCGCCCGCCGCCCGGCGATCCCGCGCAAGCTCTTCGGCGGCATCCTGACCGGGCTCGGCCTTGCCCTGGGCGCCTATGTGCCGGGCGCCGAGGCCGGCGCCGGGGTGATCGGCGTCGCCGGGGCCATGCTGCACTGGCTCGCCTTCGGCGGCGACCCGATGCGCGACAAGGGCATGGAGGGCATCGACGGCGTCCGCCAGGACCGCGCCCAACGCATCGTCGCCGAGGGCGAGGCGCATCTGAAGGCCATGCAGGACGCCATCCTGCGCAGCGGCGACCGCCGGCTCGAGGCCCGTGTCGGCATGTTCGCCGCCACCGCGCGCGAACTCTTCGCCCATGTCGAGGACAATCCCGACACCATCGCCGCCCTGCGCCGCTATCTCAGCGTCTACCTGCAAGGCGCGCGCGACGCGACGGTCAAGTTCGCCGACCTCTACGCCCAGACCCGCGACCCGCGCGCGCGCCGGGATTACGAGACGCTGCTGGACGACCTGGAAACCGAGTTTGCCGCCCGCAGCGCCAAGCTGCTGGAAGGCGGCCGCAGCGACCTGGACATCGAGATCGGCGTGCTGCGCGACCGGCTGGCACGGGAAGGCGTGCGGCCCCGGCCCGCGCCCGCCGAGCCGGCCGAGCCCGCCGAATTGCCGCGCTCGATGACGCTCGACGACCTGCTGATCCCGCGCGAATCCGACAAGCCGCGCCGCTAGCCATGCCCCGTTTCGCCCTGTTGATCGAATATGACGGCAGCCCCTTTGCCGGCTGGCAGGCCCAGGCCGACCGGCCCAGCGTGCAGGGCGCCATCGAGGCGGCGCTCGGCCGGCTCGATCCCGGTTTCGCGGCCGGGGCGCGGATCGCCGCGGCGGGGCGCACCGATGCCGGGGTCCATGCCACCGGCCAGGTCGCGCATGCCGACCTGCAGCGCGACTGGGATCCCTTCCGGCTGTCCGAGGCGCTGAACTGGCATCTGAAGCCCGCCCCCGTCGCCGTCCTGGCCGCGGCACGGGTGGCGGACGACTTTCACGCCCGCTTCTCGGCGCATGAGCGGCGCTACCTGTTCCGGCTGGTCGCGCGCCGCGCGCCGCTGACCCATGACCGCGGCCGCGCCTGGCAGGTGCAGCACCCCCTGGACCTGGCCGCCATGCGCGCGGGCGCGGCGCATCTGCTGGGCCGGCACGACTTCACCACCTTCCGCTCGACCATGTGCCAGGCGCAGAGCCCGGTGAAGACGCTGGACGAGCTGACCATCCAGGAAACCCCGATCCCGCAGGGTCGCGAATACCGCTTTACCCTGCGGGCGCGGTCCTTCCTGCACAACCAGGTGCGCTCGATCGTCGGCACGCTGGAGCGGGTCGGCGCCGGCGCCTGGCCGCCCGGACGCGTGGCCGAGGCGCTGGCCGCACGCGACCGCGCCGCCTGCGGGCCGGTCTGCCCGCCGCAGGGGCTTTACCTGACCGGGGTCGGCTATGGCACCCCGCCCTTCCCCGAGGCGCTGAACCAAGCCGGCGCCTTCATTTAGGAAACCATGCGATTGCGCCGGCGCTGTCGGTGAGTGCCTTTGACGAGGCGACGGTTTCCTCGCAGCGGGGCGCGATGCGGCGGAAGGGTTTGATCCGGTTGAAGAAAACATGCGACCGTGCGGCGCTTCTTACGGAGACTCCGGCCGGGGGGTGCCTTCCAGCCCGGCTGCGGTGGCGCGCAGATCGCCAAAAATGAACCGACCCTGGAATCCCTGCCGCATCCGGCAAATCCCTGCCGCATCCGGCATCGGCGATGGCTTGGCAGGGGCCGGCCAGGCCGCAGAGCAATCCCTTGGCCTGCGGGCTACCGGCGCCATGGCCAGGCGTCACTGGGAACCTTGCCGGGCAGGGTGCATCCACCGCGGCATGAACTCTCGTGGTCAGCCCGCCGCGGCACCATCTGCGAGATCGCATCGGCATGGACCCTTGAGATCGGGGCATCGATCGACGGAGATCGGCTCTCAACTCCTTGAAAAGACAACCCCACACCCTGGCGCGAGGCCCGCGGCGGAATCGGGGCAAGCACCCCTCCAGCGCCCCGGCTCCGGCGGCAGGTCACGCCGCGCCACGTGACGCGCCAGCCGCAGAACCGCGTCGATGCCGGAGCCGGTTGTCAGCCCCGCTGCCGCCCCGGTCACCCGCCTTGCCCGGCAGAGGTGGTTCAATCCGCCCCCATTGCCCATCGATCAGGGCTCGCCTGCTCAAGATCGCCCCGGTTCTCGATCCTGAAACAGAGTTCGGGCAAGGTGGGCATCCCCAGATGCAGATGCCCTCTAGCCAGCCGGACCCAGCCTGTCCCAAAGCATGTCCAGCCCCGATCGCATGTCCGTGGCGGCGACGAAGCCCAGCCGGTCGCGCGCGGCCTGCGGACAGCCGCAAGAGGCGCGGATGTCGCCGGGGGGCGCCGGCGCGTGTTCGATGGCGCTGGCCCCCCGCCCCGCGACCGCGTCGATCTGGCGCACCAGATCCAGCAGCGTGGTTTCGACCCCGGTGCAGAGGTTGAAGACCTGGGCGCCCGGCGCCCTCCCGGCCAGGTCGCGGGCGCAAAGCAGGCCCTCGACCACATCGGCGACATAGATGAAATCCCGGCTCTGCTGCCCGTCGCCAAAGATCACATGCGGCCGGTCCGCCAGCCGGTTGGCGCAGAATCGCGAAATCACCCCGGCATAGGGCGAGGCCGCGTCCTGGCGCGGGCCATAGACGTTGAAGAACCGCAGCCCGACCGAAGAAAGGCTGTTCACCGCCGCCATGGCGCCGGCCTGATGCTCGGCGGCCAGCTTGTCGGCGGCATAGGGCGAAATCGGCAGGGGCAGGTCGCTTTCGCGGCAGGTGGCGCCGGCGCGGTTGCCATAGACCGCCGCGGACGAGGCATGGACCACGGGAATGTTGCCGGCCCGGTGCGCGGCGTGCAGCACGGCCATGGTGCCGCCCAGGTTGACGCGATGCGCGGCCATCCAGTCGGTGATGCAAAGCTGCACCGAAACCCGCGCGGCAAGGTGAAAGATGCAGTCCACCCCGGCCAGCAGCCTGCCGACCAGATCGGCATCGCAGACGTCGCCCCGGACCAGCCGCACCTCCGCGGGCAGATTGTCCATCCTGCCGCTGGAGAGATCGTCCAGGACGACGACCTCCTCTCCGCCGGCCAGCAGCCGGTCGACGAGGTGGCTGCCGATGAACCCTGCCCCTCCGGTGACGAGAGCCTTACGCTGCAAGCATTTCCCTTTCCGTTTCCGCGCCGGTGGCGTCAGAATCCTGTAGGCCTAGGATGGATATACCGCCATAACGCCCGGCGGGGGCGGGGGATCCGCGCGCATCGGAAAAATCGCCGGGGGCCTTACTTGCGGCCGCGGCGGCGGGGCCGCTCGTCCTTGTAAAGCACGATCAGCACGGTGCGCCAGATGATCCAAAGGTCCAGCGCCAGCGTCCGGTTCTTCTGGTAGATCAGGTCGATTTTCAGCTTGGTCGGCAGGCAGCGCCGGGCATAGGCGGCCTCGGTCGCCTCGGCGCTCTTGCAGCGGCGCAGGATGCGGTCCTCGTGCCGGTGATAGATCAGCGTCGCCAGCCCGGTGACGCCGGGCCGGCTTTTCAGCACCTGGCCATAGACCGCGGGATAGCGTTCGACATATTCGCGGATGGTCGGGCGCGGGCCGACAAAGCTCATGTCGCCCTTGAGGATGTTGAACAGCTGCGGCAATTCGTCGATGCGGGTGCGGCGCATGAAATGGCCGAGCGGCGTGATGCGCCAGGCCTTGTGCGCGCCGGTGACGCCGAAATCGTCCTGCTGGCACAGCATGGTGCGGAACTTGAGATGGGTGAAGGTCCGCCCCGGCGCCGCCATCCGCGGCGCCGCGTAAAAGATCGGCCGCCCCTGCAAGACCAGCAGGATCAGGGCAAAGACCGCCATGACGATGGACAGCGGCACCAAGGCCACCAGCGCCAGGGTGATGTCGAAGACCCGCTTCGACAGGGGCATGGTGGCCATGGCGGGCGCATGCGCCTGGTCCTTGAACCACGACATCTCGGCTTGGGCCACTGTGGCGAGCCGTGCGATATCGGCTTTTTCCCAGTCCTGGTGAATCGTCACAATTCCGTCCCGCGTTTTGGCACTGTGGCTACTTCTCCCGCCTACCATAGCACTCGTTAATTTTGAATGAGCGCAAGGGCGAAAACTGTGCCGGACTTGCGCAAGCGTGTCCTTTCGGCCAGTCTTTGCTCATTCCAAGGCAACCGGGGCGGGATTCATGCGGAAATTTCTGGTGGTTCTGGACGATTCCCGCGAATGCCTGAACGCCATCCGCTATGCCGCCCTGCGCGCGGCAAAGACCGGCGGCGGGGTGCAGGTGCTGGCGGTCATCCCCACCACGGCCATCCAGCACGGCATGGGCGTCGCGGACGTGATGCGCGCCGAAGCCTATGAGCGGATCGAGGCGCATTACGAGGTCTTCGCCAAATGGATGCGCGACCGCCCCGGCATCGAGCCCGAGCTGGTGGTGCGCGAGGGCGAGCCGGGCGCCGAGCTTCTGGCCCAGATCCACGACGACCCCGAGATAGGCGTGGTGGTGCTGGCCGCCTCGACCGAAAGCGCGGGGCCGGGGCCGCTGGTCACGCGGCTGATGCGCGAGGTGGCGAACCTGCCCTGCCCCGTCACCATCGTGCCCGGCGACATCTCGCGCGAGCGGCTGGAACAGATCACCTGAGCCGCCCGCTGCGGCGGATGGTCGCGGCACCTGGCGGATACCGCCGGCCCCCCGGCGGCGGCCCTGGGTCATGCGCCGATGGTTTGCGCCGCATTTTCAAGGCCGCCCGTCGGGGATGGGGGCGGCCTCCGACTTGACTTGTCCGCCCTTCGATCCCCATATCCGCCTCAAAGGAGCCCCGCGCCATGTTCATCCAGACCGAAACCACCCCGAACCCCGCGACGCTGAAATTCCTGCCGGGCGAAACCGTCCTGGGCAGCGGCACCGCCGATTTCCCCGCAGCCGAAGCAGCGGCCACCAGCCCTCTGGCGCGCCGCATCTTTGCCGTGCCGGGCGTGACCGGGGTCTTCCTCGGCTCGGATTTCGTGACCGTGACCAAGGCCGACGACGCGGTATGGGACCACCTGAAGCCCTCGGTCCTGGGCGCGATCATGGAGCATTACCAGTCCGGCGCCCCGGCCATCGAGGGCGCATCCGCCGGCGGCCATAACGACCAGGACGGACCGGACGCGGAAATCGTCAGCCAGATCAAGGAGCTGCTGGATACCCGCGTGCGCCCGGCCGTGGCGCAGGACGGCGGCGACATCACCTTCCACGGCTTCGACCGCGGCGTGGTCTACCTGCACATGCAAGGCGCCTGCGCCGGCTGCCCCTCGTCCACGCTGACGCTGAAGATGGGGATCGAGAACCTGCTGCGCCACTACATCCCGGAAGTGACCGAGGTCCGTCCCGTTGGCTGAGCCGCTCTCGCTGGGCTTCGGCACATCGGCCGCGCATTGCGCGGCCGCTTTGCTGCAAGGCGACCGCCTGCTGGTCCAGCACCACGAGGACATGGCCCGCGGCCAGGCCGAGCGGCTGTTTCCGCTGCTTGGCCAGGTGCTGGCCGAGGCGGGCGTCGGCTGGCGCGACCTTTCCGTCATCGGCTGCGGCATCGGGCCGGGCAATTTCACCGGCATCCGCATATCGGTGGCGGCGGCGCGCGGGCTGGCGCTGTCGCTGGGCATCCCCGCCGTCGGCGTCAGCGTGACCGAGGCGGCCGCGCATGGCCTGCCCCGCCCCTGCCGCGTCGCCGTGCCCTCGCGCATGGGCGAGGTGATCTGGCAGGATTTCGGCACCGGCGCCGCCACCCGGCCGCAACAGGCCCCCGCGCATGAATTGCCGCCCGGCCCCGCGCCGCTGCCCGCGGCCATGCCGCTGGCCGAAGCCATCGCCCGCATTGCCGCCGCACGGCGCGACCAGCCGGACCTGCCGCGCCCGGCGCCGATCTATCTGCGCCCGGCCGATGCCGCGCCGGCGCGCGACCGCGGCCCGCTGATCCTGTCATGACGCCCGAGGATCTGGCAGCGCTGCATGGCCGCTGCTTTGCCGCGCATCCGCGGCCCTGGACGGCGGCCGAGTTCCAGGCGCTGCTGGCCGGCCCGCCGAATTTCCTGCTGACCCGGCCGCAGGGCTTCCTGCTGGGCCGTGCCATCGCCGACGAGGCCGAGCTGCTGACGCTGGCCATCGCGCCCGAGGCGCGCCGCCGCGGGCTGGCCTCGGCGCTGCTGGCCGAATTCGCCGCGACGTCACGGACGCGGGGCGCGCGCGAAGCCTTCCTGGAAGTCGCCGCGGACAACGCGGCCGCCATCGCGCTTTATGCCGGCGCAGGCTGGGAAACCCTTGGAAAGCGGCGGAATTATTACGCCCCCGGACTGGATGCGGTGCTGATGCGGCAGGCGCTCTGACCCCAGACAAGATTGTTGACGGATTCCGGCCCATGCGCCCTAATCCGACAATCCTGGGCCGACTCGCCCGCAAACCGTCCTGAGGTCCGACATGTCCCTGATGAAATCCCTGCTCGCCGGCGCCTGCCTGACCCTGCTGCCCGTCGCGGCCCTGGCCGATCCGGCGCTGATCTTCGACCTCGGCGGCAAGTTCGACAAATCCTTCAACGAGGCCGCCTATAACGGCGCCGAGCGCTGGAAGGCCGAGACCGGCGGCACCTACAAGGAACTGGAGATGCAATCCGAGGCGCAGCGCGAACAGGCCCTGCGCCGGCTGGCCCAATCCGGGGCCAATCCCATCGTGATGACCGGCTTTGCCTTTGGCGAGGTGCTGGCCAAGATCGCGCCGGACTATCCCGACACGAAATTCGTCATCATCGACATGGTGGTCGAGCAGCCCAATGTGCAATCCGTGGTCTTTACCGAAGAGCAGGGCTCGTACCTGGCCGGCGTGGCGGCGGCGCTGGCGTCGAAATCGGGCACGGTCGGCTTCATCGGCGGCATGGACATCCCGCTGATCCACAAGTTCGAATGCGGCTATGCCCAGGGCTTCAAGGCCACCCGGCCGGACGGCACGCTGATCATCAACTATACCGGCACCACGCCGGCGGCCTGGAACGACCCGGTGAAGGGCAGCGAGTTGCTGAAGGCGCAGGTCTCGCAAGGCGCGGACGTGGTCTATGCCGCGGCGGGCGGCACCGGCATCGGCGTGCTGCAGGCGGCGGCGGATGCCGGCGTGCTGTCGATCGGCGTGGACAGCAACCAGAACCACCTGCATCCGGGCAAGGTGCTGACCTCGATGGTCAAGGGCGTGGACAATTCCGTCTACGAGGCCTTCAAGGCCGGGACCGAGGTCGAGCCGGGCGTGAGGGTCATGGACCTGGCCTCGGGCGGGGTGTCGCTGGCCATGGACGAGAACAACAAGCCGCTGATCTCGGACGAGATCGCCGGCGCCATCGATACCGCCGCCAAGGCCATCGAGGCGGGCGAGATCACGGTTCACGACTACATGGCCGACAACACCTGCCCGGTGCAGTGAATGACGGCCACGCCCGCCCCGGCGATCGAATTGCGCGGGATCTCCAAGGCTTTCGGGCCGGTGCAGGCCAACAGGGACATCGACCTGGTGGTGCCGCGCGGCACCATCCACGGCATCATCGGCGAGAACGGCGCCGGCAAGTCGACGCTGATGTCGATCCTCTACGGCTTCTATCGCCCCGACGCGGGCGAGATCCTGGTCGGCGGCAAGCCCGTCGCCATCGCCGACAGCCAGGCCGCGATCCGCGCCGGCATCGGCATGGTGTTCCAGCATTTCAAGCTGGTGCAGAACTTCACCGTGCTGGAAAACGTGATCCTGGGCGCCGAGGACGGCCGCCTGCTGCGCCCCTCGCTGTCGCGGGCGCGCGGCGAGCTGAAGCGGCTGGCGGCCGAATACGGCTTGCAGGTCGATCCCGACGCGCTGGTCGAGGAGCTGTCGGTCGGCCACCAGCAGCGGGTCGAGATCCTGAAGGCGCTGTATCGCCGCGCCGACATCCTGATCCTGGACGAGCCGACGGGCGTGCTGACCCCCGCCGAGGCCGACCACCTGTTTCGCATCCTGCGCGGGCTCAAGGACGAGGGCAAGACCATCATCCTGATCACCCACAAGCTGCGCGAGATCATGGAGATCACCGACAATGTCTCGGTCATGCGGCGGGGCGAGATGGTGGCCTCGGTCAGGACCGCCGAGACCGGCCCGGCCGAGCTGGCCGAGCTGATGGTGGGCCGCAAGGTGCTGCTGCGGGTGGACAAGCCCCCCGCCCGGCCCGGCGCCCCGGTCCTGGAAGTGCGGGGCCTGCGCATGGTCGATGCCGAGGGCGTCGAGCGGCTGCGCGGCATCGACCTGGAGATCCGCGCCGGCGAGATCCTGGGCATCGCCGGCGTCGCCGGCAACGGCCAGACGCAGCTGCTGGAGATCCTGGGCGGCTTTCCCGAGGCGGGGGCAAGGCTGCAGGGCGAGATCCGGCTTGGCGGCCGGCCCCTGCCGCTGCAGGGTCCAGGGGCCGACGGCCGCGCCCGCCGCCGCGCCGGCATCGGCCATGTCCCCGAGGACCGGCAGGCCGAGGGGCTGATCATGGATTTCACCGCCTGGGAAAACATCGCCTTCGGCTATCACCATGCGCCGGAGTTCCAGCGCGGCCCGTTGATGGACAATGCCGCCATCCGCGCCGATGCGATGGGCAAGATCCAGCGTTTCGACATCCGCCCGCCGAACCCGGACCTTGCGGCAAAAAGCTTCTCGGGCGGCAACCAGCAGAAGATCGTGGTGGCGCGCGAGGTCGAGCGCAACCCCGAGCTGCTGCTGATCGGCCAGCCGACGCGCGGGGTGGACATCGGCGCCATCGAATTCATCCACAAGCGCATCGTCGCCTTGCGCGACGCCGGCCGCGCGGTGCTGCTGGTCTCGGTCGAGCTGGACGAGATCATGGCGCTGTCCGACCGCATCCTGGTGATGTTCGACGGCCGCATCATGGGCGAGCGGCTGCCCGCCGAGGCGACGACCGGCGACCTGGGCTGCCTGATGGCCGGGGTGGAACCGGCGCGCGCCGATGCCGGCGGCAGTGCGGGATGAGGCGTCGCATGCCTCCGGCGGGGGTATTTGGAAAACGGAGAAAGCCGGGAGAGGCGGGTTGATGGAGCGAATGCCGAAATGGGCGGATGTGATCCTGACGCCGCTGATCTCGCTGGTGCTGGCCTTTGCCATCTCGGCGCTGGTGATCCTGGCCATCGGCGAAAGCCCGGCCGAGGCGCTGAAGGTGATGGTGCAGGGCGCGCTGGGGTCCAGCTATGGCTGGGGCTTCACCCTGTATTACACGACGAATTTCGTCTTTACCGGCCTGGCGGTGATGGTTGCCTATCATGCGGGGCTGTTCAACATCGGCGGCGAGGGGCAGGCCGCCATGGGGGGCTTGGGCGTGGCGCTGGTGGTGCTGGCCTTGCCCTGGCCGCATTGGGCGTTGGCGCTGCCGGCGGCGGCCATGGGGGCGGCGCTGTTCGGCGCGCTTTGGGCGCTGGTCCCGGCCTGGTTGCAGGCCCGGCGCGGCAGCCATATCGTCATCACCACCATCATGTTCAACTTCATCGCCGCCGCGGCCCTGAACTATATGCTGGTGAACGTGCTGCGGCCGGTGGGCAGCATGGACCCGGCCTCGGCCCGTTTCCCCGAGGCGGCGCATCTGCCGAAGCTTTCCGAGATGGCGCTGGGGCTGGGCGTCGAATGGGGCCGCAACACCCCCGCCAACGTCACCTTCTTTCTGGCCATCGCCGCCTGCCTGCTGGTCTGGCTGCTGATCTGGCGCACGCGGCTGGGCTATGAGATCCGCGCCTTCGGCAAGTCCGAGCCCGCCGCGCTTTACGCCGGCATCTCGCCCGTACGCATCACCGTGCTGGCCATGCTGGTCTCGGGCGCGCTGGCCGGGCTGATGGCGGTCAACAACGTCATGGGCGAGGCCGAGCGGCTGGTGCTGAACGCGGTCGAGGGCGCCGGCTTCATCGGCATCGCCGTGGCGCTGATGGGGCGCAACCATCCCCTTGGCGTGCTGCTGGCGGCGCTGCTCTTCGGTTTCCTCTACCAGGGCGGGGGCGAGCTGGCGCTGTGGACCTCGATCCCGCGCGAGCTGATCGTGGTCATCCAGGCGCTGGTGATCCTGTTCACCGGGGCGCTCGACAACATGGTGCGCATGCCGCTGGAGCGGCTGTTCGCGGCGCTGCGCCGAAAGGGGGCGTGATGGATTTCGCGACGCTGATCCAGATCCTCGATTCGGCGGTGCGGCTGATGACGCCCCTGCTGCTGGCCTGCCTGGCCGGGCTTTATTCGGAACGCGCCGGGGTCTTCGACATCGGGCTCGAGGGCAAGATGCTGATGGCGGCCTTCGCCTCGGCCTCGGTCGCCTATGCCACCGGCAGCGCCTGGCTGGGGCTGCTGGCGGGCATCGCCGGCGCGGCGGCCATGGCCGGGCTGCACGGGCTGGCCTCGATCGGCTTTCGCGGCAACCAGCTGATCTCGGGCGTGGCGATCAACTTCCTCGCCTCGGGGCTGACGGTGCTGCTGGGACAGAAGATCTTCGGGCTGGGCGGGCGCACGCCCTCGCTTTCCGGCGCGGCGCGCTTCGGCGAGATCACCCTGCCCTTCGCCGACAGCCTGCGCCCGGTGCCGGTGATCGGGCCGATCTATGCCGAGCTGGTCTCGGGCCACACCGTCCTGGTCTATGTCGCCTTCGCCATGGTGCCGCTGACCTGGTGGGTGCTTTACCGCACCCGCTTCGGCTTGCGGCTGCGCGCCGTGGGCGAGAACCCGGCCTCGGTCGATACCGCCGGCGTCTCGGTTGTCCGGCTGCGCTTTGCCGCGGTGATGATCTGCGGTGTGCTGTGCGGCATCGCCGGGGCCTATCTCGCCACCGGCATCTCGGCCGGTTTCGTCAAGGAAATGACCGCCGGGCGCGGCTTCATCGCGCTGGCGGCGCTGATCTTTGCCAAGTGGCGGCCCTGGGGGGCGCTGGGGGCGACCTTCCTCTTCGGCCTGCTCGAGGCGGTGGCGAACCGCTTTCCGAACCTGGATCTGGGTTTCGTCACCGTGCCTTCGATGTTCATGAACGCCCTGCCCTATATCCTGACCGTCGTCATCCTGGCCGGTTTCGTCGGCCGCGCCATACCGCCGCGTGCGGGAGGAGAGCCCTATGTCAAGGAACGCTGAACTCGCCCGCCTGATCCGCGACCGCGCCGGCGCGGCGCCGCCGGAATACGGGCTGGTCCTCGGCTCCGGCCTCGGGCATCTGGCGGCGGCGGTCGAGGGCGTGGCCATTCCCTATTCCGACCTGCCGGGCTTTCCCCATGCCGGGGTGTCGGGCCATGTGCCGCAACTAGTCGTCGGAGCGCTGGAGGGCCGGCGCGTCGCGGTCCTCGGCGGGCGGGCGCATTACTACGAATCCGGCCGCGCCGATGTCATGCGCCCCGCGCTCGAGGTGCTCAAGGCGCTCGGCACCGAGCGTCTGATCCTGACCAATGCGGCCGGCAGCCTGCGCGCCGCGATGCCGCCGGGCTCGCTGATGCTGCTGTCGGACCACATCGCCTTCGCCGGCACCAACCCGCTGATCGGCGAGCCGTCCGAGGCGCGCTTCGTGCCGATGACCGAAGCCCATGACCCAGGCATCCGCGCCGGGCTGAAAGCCGCCGCCGAGGCCGAGGGGATCGCGCTGCCCGAGGGGGTCTATTGCTGGTTCTCGGGGCCTTCGTTCGAAACCCCGGCCGAAATCCGCGCCGCCCGCATCCTGGGCGCCGATGCGGTCGGCATGTCCACCGTGCCCGAGGTGATCCTGGCGCGCTTCCTCGGCCTGCGCTGCGCCGCCGTCTCGGTCATCACCAATATGGGCGCGGGGCTCTCGGACGAATCGATCAGCCATGAACACACCAAGGCCATGGCACCCCTGGGTGCGGCCAAGCTGGAACGCATCCTGCGCCGCTTTCTCGCCCAGGGCGCCTGACCCCGGCTTCTTTCGTGTTCAAATATCCCCGCCGGAGGCCGCCGGCCGCGCCACCGGCGCCGGCCTGGCAGGGTCAAGCCCGACCAGCACCGCCTCGACCGCCGAAGCGGCGGCTTCCAGGTCTTCCAGCCCGTCCAGCGCCACCACCGGCCCGCGCCCGTCGTCATGACGCGCGCGGTGCTTTTCATAGCGCGGGTCGTAGTGGTCGCGCATCAACCCCTCGGCCAATCCACCCCAGTCGGCCACGTCGATCATGCGCAGCCAGCCCTCGATCCGGTCGGCCGGGTGCAGCGGGCGCAACAGGCCCACGATCCGTGCCACCGCCTCGGGGTCGGCGCAGGTCTCGGCATAAGCGCGGGCGGTATAGGCGGCGCGGGCCTCGACCGGCACGGCCAGGCGGATGCGCGGCGCCGCGGTGATCGCCTGCCAGATGCCGCGCGGCAGGTTCAGATCGCCGATGCGCGAGCTTTCGGCCTCGACCAGCAGCGGCCGGGCGGGGTCCAGCGCCTCCAGCGCCATGGCAAGGCGGCTTTCGAAGCGCTTCTGCGACGGCTGGCCGCCCGGCATGGCGCCGAACAGGCTGCCGCGGTGGTTCGCCAGCCCCTCCAGGTCGACGACCTGATGGCCGCGCGCGGCAAGCCGCGCCAGGATCTCGGTCTTGGCGCTGCCGGTATTGCCGTCCAGCACCAGCACCGGCGCGGCGACGGGCGCCGCCACGCGCGCCACCACCAGCGCCCGCCAGGCCTTGTAGCCGCCCTCGAGCCGCCCGACGCGCCAGCCGATCTGCGACAGGATGCCGGCAAAGGCGCCCGAGCGCTGGCCGCCGCGCCAGCAATAGACCAGCGGCCGCCAGCCGCCGCCCAGCCCCGCCAGCGGCCCGGCGATATGGCGCGCGGCATTGGCGGCGACCATGGCGCCGCCCAGCTTGCGGGCGTCGAAGGGCGAGACCTGCTTGTAGATCGTGCCGACCTGCGCGCGCTCCTCGTCGGACAGCACCGGCAGGTTGATCGCGCCCGGCAGGTGATCCTCGGCATATTCCAAAGGCGAGCGCGTATCGATGACGGTATCGAACCCGGACAGCGCCGGGTCCGACAGCGATGTCAGTCGGATGTCCACCTAGTAGACGTAGACGGGGGTTCCGATCGGCACCTGCTCGAACAGGTCCATCACCGCCTCGTTGCGCATGCGGATGCAGCCGTTCGAGACGGCGCGGCCGATCGAATTGGGCTCGGTCGTGCCGTGGATGCGGATCGAGGTGTCGTTGCCCTTGGCGTCGTAAAGATACAACGCCCGCGCGCCCAGCGGGTTGCCGGGGCCGCCCGGCATGCCGTCGGCCCAGCGGGCATATTGGCCGGGATTGCGCTTGATCATCGCCGGCGTCGGCGTCCAGCTGGGCCATTCGGTCTTGCGCCCGACGGTGGCGCGGCCCTTCCAGACCAGCTCGGCCTTGCCGACGGCGACGCCATAGCGCACCGCCCGGCCCGGAGCGACGACGTGGTAGAGGAAGAAGTCCTTCGAGACCACGACGATGCTGCCGACCTCGAAATCGTTGCGGATCGAGACCTCGGTCGGGGCATAGGGGTCGCGCTTGGGCTCGGCCTGGGTGGTCAGCGCCGCCGGCTGCGCCTGTCCCTGTGCGAAAACCAGCGAAGGCGCGGCCACCAGCGGCAAGGCGGCCATCAGCATCTGTCTGCGGTTCATCTGTCCGTCCTGAATCCTTGCGTTTCTTGACCATGCGCCTAACCGCTTGGGCGTCCGGGATCAACTCAAAGCGCCGTGACGCGGTTGAAACGCGCGGCAAACGTGCCTAGCTTGCATCGGGAAAGGACCGCCTGCCATGACCTGCGCGACCTGTGCCTCCATCCGCCGCCCGCCGCGCCGCGCGCCCACGCGCGCCCCGCATCTGTGCCGGGGCCGGGGCGGGCGCGGTTGCCGCTGCCATGTCGCGGCCCGTCCGCGCCTGGCCCGCCCCGTGCTGGCGGGCGACGGCCACCCGCTGCGCTGGCGCCCCGCGCCGGGCGAGGGGCCGCCCCGGCAGCCCGGCCTGCACCATGTGCCGCAACATCCGCAGGCCCCGCCCCACCCTGTCTGAATCGCGTCTTTTCCGCCATTCTGACAGGACAAAACGATGAAACATCACCCAAACGATGCCGAGCTGACCGTCTCGGGCATGAGTTGCGCCTCTTGCGTGACCCGCGTCGAAAAGGCGCTGGCCGCCGTGCCGGGGGTTGAGGAGCCGCGGGTCAACCTGGCCACCGGCCGGGCGCATTTCCGCTTGGCCGCGCCCGAGGCCCTGCCCCGCGCCGTCGAGGCGCTGGCAAGCGCCGGCTACCCGGCCGAGCCGCTTGAAACCCGCCTGGCGATCGAGGGCATGAACTGCGCCTCTTGCGTGGGCCGGGTCGAAAAGGCGCTGGCCGCGCTGCCCGGCGTGGATTCGGCGCAGGTGAACCTGGCCACCGCCAGCGCCACCATCCGCCATTCCCCCGCCGTCGCGCCGCAGGCGCTGGCCGACACCGTGACCGCCAAGGGCTATCCGGCGCAGGTGCAGGCCGAGGCCGGCCATCACATGCACGACCATGGCGGCGACGCGGCGGCGCTGAAGCGCAACTTCCTGATCGCCCTTGCGCTGACCCTGCCGGTCTTTGTCGCCGAGATGGGCGGCCATGCCTTCCCGGCCTTCCACCATTGGCTGCACATGGCGCTTGGCCAGCGCACGCTGTGGGTGCTGGAGTTCCTGCTGACCACGGCGGTCCTGGCCGGGCCAGGGCGGATGTTCTTCCGCATCGGCTTTCCGGCGCTGATGCGCCGCGCGCCCGAGATGAACAGCCTGGTCGCGCTTGGCGCCTCGGCGGCCTGGCTCTATTCGACGGTGGCGACCTTTGCGCCGGGCGTGCTGCCGCCGGATTCGGTGCATGTCTATTTCGAGGCCGCCGCCGTCATCGTGACGCTGATCCTGCTGGGCCGCTGGCTCGAGGCGCGCGCCAAGGGCCAGGCCGGCGACGCCATCCGCCGGCTGATCGAACTTGCGCCCGACAGCGCCCATGTGGAACGCGGCGGCCAGATCGTGGAAGTCCCGGTGGCCGAGCTGCGCCCCGGCGACATCGTGCATCTGCGCCCCGGCGAGCGGGTGGCGGTGGACGGCGTGCTGACCGAGGGCAGCGGCGCGGTGGACGAATCCATGCTGACGGGCGAGCCGGTGCCGGTCGCCAAGCAGCCCGGCGATCCCGTGACCGGCGGCACGGTGAACGGCAATGCGGCGCTTGCCTATCGCGTGACCGCGACCGGCGGCGACACGGTGCTCGCCCGCATCATCCGCATGGTCGAGGACGCGCAGGCCACCAAGCTGCCGGTGCAGGCGCTGGTCGACCGCATCACCGCGGTCTTCGTGCCGCTGGTGATGGGGCTGGCGCTGCTGACCTTCGTTCTGTGGATGATCTTCACCGGCGCGCTGGGACAGGCACTGGTTGCGGCGATCTCGGTCCTGATCATCGCCTGCCCCTGCGCCATGGGGCTGGCGGTGCCGGTCTCGATCATGGTCGGCACCGGGCGCGGGGCCGAGCTGGGCGTGCTGTTCCGGCGCGGCGATGCGCTGCAAAGGCTGGCCGAGGCGCGCATCGTCGGCTTCGACAAGACCGGCACACTGACCCAGGGCGCCCCCGCCCTGACCGCCATCGAGGCCGAGGACATCGCCCCCCTGGACGCCCTGCGCCTTGCCGCCGCGGCCGAGTCGCGTTCCGAGCATCCGCTGGCCGCCGCCATCGTCGGCGCCGCGCGGGACAAGGGGCTGGACCTGCCCCCGGCCGAGGCGGTCGCGGCCAATGCCGGGCGCGGGCTTTCGGCGCGGGTCGAGGGGCGCGCGCTGCTGATCGGCAATGCCGCCGCGCTGGCCGAGGCGGGCATTCCCGCCGCCCCCGTCCTGATCGCCGCGGCCGAAGGCTGGGCGGCGAACGGCGCGACCCCGGTGCATCTGGCCGTGGACGGCCGGCACGCCGCCGCCATGGCGCTGGCCGATCCGATCCGCCCCGAGGCGGCCCAGACCGTGGCCGAGCTGCACGCGCTCGGCCTGCAAACCGAGATGATCTCGGGCGACGTGCAGGCCACGGCCGAGGCGGTGGGCCGCAAGCTGGGCATCGACCGCGTGACCGCGGGCGTGCTGCCCGAGGGCAAGCTGGCCGCCATCCGCGAGATGGGGCCGGGCACGGTCTTTGTCGGCGACGGCATCAACGACGCCCCGGCGCTGGCCGCGGCCGAAACCGGCATCGCCATCGGCACCGGCACCGACGTCGCCATCGAATCGGCCGAGGTGGTGCTGGTCGGCGGCGATCCGATGGGCGTGGCGCGGGCCATCCGCCTGTCACGCAGCGTCATGCGCAACATCCGGCAGAATCTGTTCTGGGCCTTCGGTTACAATGTGGCCCTGATTCCCGTGGCCATGGGGGCGCTGGTGCCCTTTGGCGGGCCGCAGATGTCACCCATGCTGGGGGCCGGGGCGATGGCGCTGTCCTCGGTCTTCGTGGTCAGTAACGCGTTGCGATTGAGGCGTGCCGCATGAAGCTGAAAGCCCTTGTCCTGATCCTGGCCCTTGCGGCCGCACCGATGGCGGCGGCG